>Ga0272440_1000770_pt1 | contig 26938 bp, 22 predicted proteins | sample SSMMMBAug17_FD_192440 | JGI IMG/M metagenome (GOLD analysis project Ga0272440, IMG submission 192440) | Marine sediment archaeal communities from Little Sippewissett salt marsh, Falmouth, MA, United States - SSM-MMB-Aug17 | ecosystem: Environmental > Aquatic > Marine > Wetlands > Sediment ...
AAGACGAATAAGATGAAATAAAGACACTTTAAATTCATCTTATTCATCTTCTTCAGTGTAATCATGGTTCAAAAAACAGAGTGAGCATTTTGGTCCATATCTGCTTAGGAATACTCGAAAAATAAGTAAATGAGGAATTTATTTTTCGAGCATTCCTTAATATTTAATTCAATCATTTTGAAATGGGGGTTTTATTTTTCGAGCATACCTATAATATGGTATCGGAAACGTTTGCATATATGATTGGTTTTTGGGGAGGTATCTTATGTGAGTTTTCAAAAAAAAACGCGGGAAAAGAATTCCCGCGTTTTAAATAATTAACAATCTGGATTATAACATATATTTCCACATTGAAGACATCGCTGAGTTTCTTTACTGGCGACCTTTTCGGTTAATACCATATCGACTTCATCAAATGATTTGATTCTGACTTTGGCAGGTAATTCTTCCATTGTTGCACGTGGAATTTTTTTAATGCCATCCAGTTGTTTCAATTGAGTACCAGGTATAAACTTTTTGATTAATGCATCTGAAGGAACTGAAACATCTTCATCGTCGGTTATATATTGATGGATAGAACGTGCAGCACGTCGACCACCACCAATGGCATCTACAACAAGTTGTGGCCCAGTTTGGGCATCACCAGCAGCAAAAATATAAGGAATATTAGATTGTAATGTTCTGGGATTGACATCAAAAGTCTTCCAGCGGGTCGTTGCCATCTCTTTGGCTTCCTTTTCATCTTTAAGAAAGTCAATATCGGGCTGTTGACCAATGGCTGTAATGATGGTATCCAGCTGTAATAGAGTTTCAGAACCTTCAATGGGAACAGGACGTCGACGTCCACTGGCATCTGGTTCGCCCAGTTTCATTTTTAGATATTCCAAATGTGTGACTTTACCTTCATCGTTTGGAACAACTTTCACTGGTGCAGCCAAAAATATAAATTGAATTCCTTCATGTTCTGCGGCCTCTATTTCCACCTCGTTGGCTGGCATTTCTGCGCGGGTACGACGATAAATAATATAGACTTCCTCTGCACCCATCCGAATGGCGTTTCTCACACAGTCTATCGCACTGTTTCCACCACCAACGACACCAACGCGCCGACCTATGGGAAGCGGATTGCCATCAGCCAGGCGTGAGAGAAAGGTGATTCCTTTGTAGCAACCATCCAAGTTTTCCCCTTCAACGCCTAAAGAATAATCTACCCAGGCACCCACTCCCAAAAAGATTGCCTCAAAGCCTTCTTCACGTAAAGAATCTATGGTGAAATCTTTCCCCAAGCGAGTGTTGGTTTTTGCGGTAATTCCTAAATTTAAAATGCCTTCGATTTCCCAATCCAATGTTTTCTTGGGTAAACGATATTCTGGAATACCATAACGCAACATACCGCCTAATTTGTTCATGGCCTCATAAATCACCGGGCTGTGTCCCATGCGTGCTAGAAAATATGCGCATGATAGACCAGCTGGGCCACCACCAACAATGGCAATTCGTTTGCCAGTCGGTAAAGCTTGCGGAATGGGAAGACGTTCTCCTGAGTTCATTTCATAATCAGCCACAAAGCGTTTCAGCTGATTGATAGAAACAGCGTCATCATCAATGGCTCGACGGCATTCATCTTCACAAGGATGTGGACAAACTCGACCGCAACTGAGCAACAATGGATTGCGCTCGCGAATGGTCGAAACCGCGCCGGCATAATTACCTTCTTTGATTTGACGAATATACTTTGGAATATTAATTTCAGCCGGGCAGCCCTGGCGACAGGGTGCCAGACATTCTGTAGAGTCATTGAGATGCAACAGTCTTTCCGATGGTGTGGTGATACGAATAATGCCTTTTGGACAAGCTTTTTCACAGGCACCACAACCGACACATCGGTCATAATCCACGACCGGAATACCATTTGGCCCTATAACTATGGCATCAAAGATACATGACTTAACACAGTCTCCAAAGCCCATACATCCAATGTCACAGGTCTTGTAACCGCCTGAAAGCGCATTGACTGCTTGACAACTTAAGGCGCCAAGGTATTCATACATGTTTTCAGCTCGAAAACCACCGGTACATGTATTTTGAGAGGTTGGTGGTTCGGCGGCACCAACTTCCATCCCCATAACCGATGCAACAGCTTCAGCACAATCTGGTCCGCCCACGATACAAACTGTGGGAGTGGCTTTTCCGGCAACAATAGCTGCTGCTGCGGCAGTACAGCCTGCATAACCACATCCTCCACAATTGGCACCTGATAAACAGTATTCGACTGCTGCAATTCGTGGATCTTCATAAACATAAAATACACGTGAGGCAAGGCTCAGTATGCCACCGCATGCCAGACCAAGCCCCAACATAAACAATATGGCTTCAGTCATAATTACACCATTCCTTTAAAACCCATAAAGGCCAATGCGATAAAACCGGCTGTGACCAGAGCAATGGAGGTATCCTCAAGTGCCTTGGGGACGCGCCCCAAAAGAATACGTTCACGTACACCCGCAAACAATATCAAAGCCAGGCCAAAACCAACTGCATAACTGAATGATGAAACCAGCATCATCAAAAAACTATACTCTTCTTTGATATTGATCAAACACGCGCCCATTACCGCACAGTTGGTTGTGATTAAAGGTAAAAAGATTCCCAGGCCTGCATACAGGGCAGGAATGCTTTTTTTCAAAAACATTTCCACAAATTGCACCAATGATGCAATTACAAAAATGAATGCAATGGTTCTTAAATATTCAAGACCCAGCCGGGTCAAAACATAATTATCCACCAGCCAGGTAATCAGTCCGGCCATGACCATGACAAAGATAACAGCCATTGACATTCCCACAGCTGTTTCCATTTTTTTGGAGGTTCCCAAAAAAGGACAGTTCCCCAAAAATTGGGCCAGTAAAATATTATTAACAAATATACAACTGATTGCCAGAACTATTATATCGCCCATTATTATCTCCTATTAATATTATGATTTCTGAGGAACCAGATTCATCAGGCAAAGCATCAAGCCCAATGCCACAAAAGCACCTGGTGCTTCAACCATGAATGTAAATGGTCGATAAGCATCCCCCATTACCGGAATATTGTACAAAAATGGCAATGATAACGTTCCTGTGCCAATGAGCTCACGCACTGCGCCCAAAAGCCCTAGTGACAATGTGAACCCCAGTCCCATTCCCAATCCATCTGCCAGGGAACTGATAATTCCATTTTTTGAGGCAAAAGCTTCTGCACGCCCCAGCACAAGACAGTTGACAACGATCAATGGTATAAATATTCCCAATTTTAAAAACAATGGATAGGTAAAGGCCTGCATGAGCAATTCCACGAGGGTAACGAAGGTTGCAATAATTAAAATAAAACAGGCAATCCTGACCTTTGATGGAATAAAATTTCTAAGCAATGACACAAGGACATTGGATCCAACCAAAACAAAAGTCGTGGCCAATCCCATGCCCACACCATTTTCCAATGTTTTTGTTACAGCCAGGATAGGACAAAGACCGAGTACAAGCCGAAATGGAGCGACTTCAGCCCATAGGCCTTTAGTAAATTCCTGTGCTACAGATTTAGCCATGAGTGTTATCTCCTATAATTTCATTGATTTAATTTTTTCTTGAATTTTTGGCTTGATACGTTTGTATATATCACCGGCAATGGTTACAGCTTCACAAACACCACGGGTTGTAATTGTGGCACCGGTAATCGAATCAATTTGTCCCCCATCATTTTTCACTCTTGTCAGTTCCATGATAGGCAGCCCTGTAAACTTTGCCCCAAACCATGATTCTGTTGCTTTTGATCCCAGGCCTGGGGTTTCAGCATGGGTTGTAACACCAATGCTCAATAGTTTGTCATCGTTAAGATTGACCCCAACCATGACACCGATCATGCCGCCAAAACCTTTACCAGCGCTTTCAAATGCCACAACCTGTGGTTTTCCATCTAAAACACCAATAAAAATACTTCGTTCGGTATCTCCATCCTTGATTTTAAAACGATCAGTGATTGGGTCATTGCTGCATTTGTTCAAAATGGTCCGAATCGCTGGACCCTTTACAAATACGAGCTGTTGATATTCAATTTTTTCCAGGGTGCTGTTTCGAATGCCAGCCAACAATCCCCCTGATAAGGATGCTAACACGGCAATGACAACCACCATTTTTATCATATCACTCATATTTTATACCTTTCCAAGTGGTTTAGGTCTGAGCCGATCAATCAATGGATTGGCCAGATTCATTAATAAAATGGCAAATACAACACCATCAACATACGCACCAATATTTCGAATGAGAACTGTCAAAAAGCCCGCACCCGCACCATAGATCAGCATGGGAATAAAATTGACAGGAGATGACGCATCATCAGTGGCTAAAAAGAAAGCACCTATCAACGAATATCCTGCCAGCAAATGAAATCCAGGACATGCATATTTTGAAGGATCAGATACATGAAACAAATGTGCTGTAATCATGAGTCCCACAATAAAAGATATGGATATTTCCCATCGGATAACTTTATAGTAAATAAGGTAAGTACCGCCAAGGATCAAGCCTATACCGCATGTTGCGCCAATGCCGCCTGCTTGCTTGCCTGATAACATATCAATAATACTGATATGTGAAACAGCTTCAAACCCTTGAAACTTAATTGTTTCCAATGGATAAATCATGGAAAATCCAGGGTTGTAATTTACCAGTGCCCCATAATAATCATACATATCAGGCCATGATAGCATGATGATTGCCACAGCAGTCAGAACCGGATTAAATGGATTGCCACCAATGCCACCAAAAATTTCTCGACCCACGATTACTGCGAGAAATGTTCCAACAACGACAATCCACCAGGGTGCTGTTGCGGGTAAAAGCATACCAAATAGCATGCCAATAACTGCTGAGCTGCAATTGTCAATGGTGCACTCCTGGTCCATGATATAATTCATGCCAAGTTCCCACAACATGGCGCATGCGATGGACAATGCAATCACTCTTGCTGCGGGAATACCATAAACTGAAATTCCAAACAACAAGGCCGGTAGTGCTGCGATCATGGTATGGTAACTACGGGTCTTTATACTATCTCCATTGTGCCAGAAGGGCGCATGGGAGACTACGAACTTTTTCGCCTTACTCATCTTCTTCCTCCGCAGTTTCGATCAGGGAAAGTTCATATTTTCCCAGTTTGATATATTGGAAAATCGGCATTTTCGATGGACATACATAACTACACAATCCACATTCCACACAACAATCCAGGTCACATAACTCTCTGGCATCTTCATACAAGCCATTTTCCAGATAACGCACCAGAACGTTTACCGGTAATTCTGCCGGACAAATCCGAATACATTCTCCACAATTAATGCATGGGGTTGACTCGACGCCTGGAATATCAGATTCACTTTGTATAACCACGCAGTCAGTGGTTGGTAACACCGGGATATCTTCAGAATAAACTGCTGATCCACGCATTGGTCCGCCGATAATAACCCTGTCACCTGTTCGGGTGGTAATATTGAGATGATCAAAGACTGTTTTTAATGGTGTGCCGATACGCACGCATGCATTCTGGCAGGTGCCATCACGTTTGACCACAGTTAAGACTTTTACCAGGGGCATTGTTTTGGTTGACACCATTTGGCCAATTGAAGCAACAGCTTCTGCTTTAAAAAATGTAATTCCATGTTCTTCAGGGGCTTGTCCCTCTGGCAAAACAGTATCCAAATGATCTCGCATCAGTAATGCCGGCAAAACATTGGGATAAATTTCTTCAATCACAGATACTTCAACACCCATTGTATTAACCACTGATAGCATGCGCTCTGGCGCAATTAATAGTATCCGCTTAACACCTTTAATATTCTTTAAAAAGTCGATACCTTGTTTAATATTTGATGCCTGATACTGCGCTGCCCATTGATTGACAGACACCAGTAAATCATCATCCAGAACATTGATCGCTACTGTATGTATTGCGGATTCATAACGTTTAAAAACTGTCAGGTCAGGTGCGCCTGGGATATTACCACTAAATGGAAGCAGGTTATCCAGGTCTGTGGATTGGTTCAGTGCTGCGATGGTGTCATCCATGTCATCGTCAGCAGTTTTGATTGAGAGGGCCGTATAATTTTGTCCATAATCACCGCGATAGGTTTGAATGTCTGTCACAGCGCCAGTCACACTGGATAGTGTGGTGGACGCATTACCATCGAAAACACTTACTTTTTGACCGGTTTTAATGGTATCGCCGATTTTTATGACATATTTTCGGTCCCTTGTTTTGGGTTGTTCAACGAATAGCATCGCCTGTTCCGGCATCGGGATATCTTCGATCTTATGCGGAGATATGGCATACCGAAAACCAGGTGTCGCTGATCCAAATAACGAACTTTTCATCATCGCTCTACCTTTGTATCTTTATTTCATAATAATTAAGATCAATGGGAACCATCAGTGAAGCTTGTCTGAAATGTATCATTTCAGTCGTTCAACATCGTTGCTATTTCAATTATAGCAGATGGCATCCATTGCATTGAGTCGGTCCGCCATCTTTATGACAGCCGATGCACTGTTTGTGAAAAGCGTCAGATCGTTTGATCGGATCATCCGCATCAGGCAAATGACAAGAACCACAAGTGTCGGGATCTGTTTCACCCTCTGAAAGATTATGGTGACAGTCATTACATGCCAGGCCATAATCTTTTACATGCTCCATATGATCAAACTGCACTTTTCCAGCCATCGACTGAAACAGGACCCGATAGGGTGTATCCGGAACTTTTTCACAAAAAGCGGTATACCCCACAACTCCGATAAGCAGCATCACCATCGTGATGGCATAAGCGATCAGTTTTTCTTTGTTTGAGGTCATTTTTCCTGTTTTCTCCCTCCTTATTAATATCCGGCAGATTATACAGATACACCATACGAATCTGTCTTAATCTGACTATTGGAATGATTTAAGTAAATTTAGATACAATACATGAATTTAATGAAATATTCAACCAAAAAAGACCAGAACGCCTAAAAAACATGCATTGAAATCAATTATGCATAACGAAAAAAATTCTTCTCTTGGCATTGGGGACAACCATTGGGTCGCCCTGTACCACGGGGTGCATCCCAGTTATGGTCGCAGTTAATACATTTGAACGAACGATTGTCAAGTTGCTCCATCATTCGATAGTTACCCCCTTCAATTTTAATAGCTTTACCATGAATGAGGGCATCGGCGATTATGGATCTAGCATTTTCAATAATTCGTCCAAAAGTCGCCCGAGAAACACCCATTTGACGTCCGGCTTCTTCATGGGTCATCCCCAATAAATCAGCTAATCGAATTGATTCAATCGCATCAAAGGTTAGATTGACTTCTTTGAGCTCACACATGGGAATACCCCGTGGCTTAAAGTATGAAAAAATTGGCGGAAATTCGATAATTCGGTTTTTTTGGGGTCGTCCCATTTTATTTCCTTTCAAAATGTCTGTAAAGTTTGAGTAAAACTACCTTTACATCGCTGAATTGTCAAGAGTGTAACCAAAATTGCCGGTAAACCGCTATCAATGTAGGGGGAAACCTTATGTTTGGCCTCCAAACCCCTACATTGGTTTTGCGCATAGGCTTGGTTTCGGTTTGACCTGAAGTTTGGTTACACTCATTGTCAATATATATATTGTTTATTTCAAGAAGACCAGATTTTTCAGCTGTCCTTTCACACGACCAATCAAACTTGCACGAACATTATTTGATATCAGACTTTCAAGACAATCTTTCGCATACTGTTCAGAGAGACAAAATAAAAGGCCGCCAGATGTTTGGGGGTCATAAAAGATGTCTTCTAAAGGTTGTGAAACTGTGGACTCAACATGAACAAATTGATGAAAATGGGATTTATTTGCATATGTGCCAGCAGGAATAAGCCCTATCTTAGCATACTCAATGGCTTGGTTCATTAAAGGCAGACGTTGGGATTCAATAAAAATGCTGACACCGCTGGCCTGTGCCATCTCACAAGTATGGCCTGCCAATCCAAACCCTGTAATATCAGTGCAAGCTGACACTGGATATTGTTTGATTACTGATGCGGCATTTTTGTTCAGGCGGGTTGCTGTTTCTATCAACAAATCAATTTCATCTTGTTGCGCCAGTTGACCTTTAATAGCAGTGGCTAAAATGCCAGTCCCCAATGATTTGGTCAGAATACACACATCCCCCGGACGAGCGCCGCTATTTGTAATTATTTTTTCTGGATGAACCACGCCTGTTACTGAAAGACCATATTTAAACTCCAAATCATCAACACTGTGTCCACCCATTAGTATCGCACCCGCTTCCTGAATAATTGAATGTCCGCCGCTTAATGTTTCCTGAAGCACATCCTGACAAAGTTCTGTTGATGGAAAACAAACAATATTCATTGCGGTTAATGGATCAGCGCCCATCGCATAAATATCACTGAATGCATTGGATGCTGCTATTCTGCCAAAATCGTATGGATCATCTACAACAGGGGTAAAAAAATCAAGTGTTTGAACCAGTGCGATTGTATCTGTCAGGCGCAATACACCGGCATCATCAGAATGACACATATCAACTAATATGTCTGAATGTGAAATTTTTGGCAACACAGATAATACTTGTTTTAGATCACCCGGACCCAATTTTGCCGCTCAACCAGAAGCGCGCACTTTTTGGGTTAACTGAACGCGTTGATCATTTTTTGTCAGCATTGATTTTTTCCCTTATATAAAACGTTCTGGGTATTTATTTGAGTGAACCCCAAACTGCCAATGAATAGATTGGACTTTTTCAAAAGCATGATTATGAAAAAGCAAAGGCTCAAGCAAATATTGTTGATTCGTTTCTGAAACATGATTACACTGAAGAAGCTGAATACTAGAACATAATGCCCTTCGGGCAATTTTTTTATTTTATGAGTATTTAAGTGCTGAAAAGAAGTTCCTCATTATTGAATATTGTTGAATCGTTTCTGAACCATGATTACACTGAAGAAGATGAATAAGATGAATTTAAAGTGTCTTTATTTCATCTTATTCATCTTCTTCAGTGTAATCATGGTTCAGAAACGATTCAACAAATAATATCTATCGAATTTTTGTTTTTCCGATACATTGAACATAATGCCCTTCGGGCAATTTTTTTATTTTATGAGTATTTAAGCGCTGAAAATAAGTTCTTCATTATTAAATATTGTTGAATCGTTTCTGAACCATGATTACACTGAAGAAGATGAATAAGATGAATTTAAAGTGTCTTTATTTCATCTTATTCATCTTCTTCAGTGTAATCATGGTTCAGAAACGATTCAACAAATAATATCTATCGAATTTTTGTTTTTCCGATACATTTGAAATAAAGACACTTTAAATTCATCTTAATCATCTTTTTCAGTGTAATCATGGTTCAGGAACGATTAACAAATATTGAATCATGAGAAACTTATTTGCAGAGCTTTCCTAAGTTAGAATTTTGTTCAATCATATCATGAAAAATCGCCATGTTTTTTTTCATCTTGAATAAATAGTTCTTTGAGATCAATTGTTACGATATTCGACGTTAAACAATATTAAATTGTTTTCTGATACGTTGAATTTGCTTTTTAAATCGGGCTTCATTGATGTATTTATTGGGAACTTCAACCAGACTCAACCCTTTACAATATATACATCGTGTCACAACTTTTCCAACCCCTGTGGCGTCTGGCTGGATCAAAGAAAAAGTGGCATAAAAACGTCTTTTACAAGCTGGACAAATAATTTTTACTGTTTTTGTTTTAGATGGTGATTTTATTTTCATTTATAATATTTAACTTCCTTCCTGTCATAATAAATCTTAACCGGATTGCAATTTATCTTGATTATTATGCAATATAATGTTTATGTGTGTCAAGTATATTAGGAAAGCTTTGAAAACCAGTTCCCCATATATATTGTATAACTGTTCAAAAATTCAACATCAAGCATATACATAGCCAAAAATTCATTCTTTTTTGAACCAGGATGACACTGAAGAAGATGAATATGATGAAATAAAAACACTTTAAAATCATCTGATTCATCTTTTTCAGTGTCATCCTGGTTTAGAAACGAATTGAAAAATGATGAACTTATTTTCAGAACATTCCTTACCGATATGTGTTTACCGATAAGGAAGACGCGAGGGCGCTTATTGTCAGAAATTCCTGTATAAAAACATAAATATCAATTTTTCTGAAACATCCTTAAAAAAAATAAACAGAATCACATGAATAAAGATAGCTGGGTACAATACATTTCAATGCCTCACCCTTGCCTGGGTGACAACACAGCAGATGTCGATCGCTTGACAGCGCTATTGAAACAACAGTTAGATGCCCGATTCATAGACATGGATCGGGCTATCATCGCTTCACTTCCACACATCCTTCGCAAATCCAATTTTGATGTTCGTTGTATTTTATTTGGTTATAACCAACATTATCATTTAATTGATGTTCAACCTTCAACGGAATGCCTGCCTGTTTATGGTTTGGCCATAGACCTAGGCACGACAAGGATTGTTATTAGATTATTGAATTTATGCACTCATAGTACAATCACTGAAAATACAATGGATAATCCACAGGGCAAAATTGCACCGGATGTGCTTGCTCGTGTGCATTATGCCGATAAACCAGAAGGATTAGATTACCTTCAACAACTCATTATTGATGCCATCAATGATCAAATTCAAGCAATCTGTATAACACACAAGATTTGCTCAAAACAAATCATGAGCATGTCATTTGCAGGAAATACCTGTATGACACATTTGTTTTTAGGTTTTCCAGCCCAGGCAATAATTCGTGAACCTTATATTCCGGTGGTGAATAGACAAATGATATTTTCTGCGACTGAGCTTGGGATAAATATTCATCCACATGCACGGCTATTTGTATTTCCAAATATTGGAAGCTATTTTGGGGGAGATCTAATTTCCGGAATTCTGTCCTTAGACTTGATGCACCACCCAGAAGTATCCATTATGGTCGATGTTGGGACCAATGCTGAAGTTGTCCTGGGCAATAAAGATTGGATGATTGCCTGTGCAGGTGCTGCAGGCCCTGCGTTGGAAAGTGGCGTCTCTAAAATTGGGATGACTGCAGGGCCCGGGGCCATTGAGCGAATTCAACAAAACAACAATTCATTCTCCTGGCAAACGATTAATGACAAAAAACCAGTTGGCATATGTGGATCTGGTTTTATTGACTTGGCAGCAGTATTATTTCGGTCCGGAATGTTGGATATTCGTGGAAAATTTGTTCCGGATCTATGTAAAGACCGGTTATATCATATTAATAATATTATACACTTTCAGGTTGTTTCTGGTGAGCAATCTGCCAATGGTAAGGATCTGACCATTTCACAGGTAGATATTGACAGCCTGATCAGATCCAAAGCAGCCATGTATACGATATTAACAACAATTACAAAATCTGTTGACATACAATGGAAAGATATTTCAGTGTTTTATGTGGCTGGCACATTCGGACAATACATTGACCCCGCATCAGCGATCACGATTGGCATGATTCCTGATTTACCCCTTCAGCAATATCGATCGGTTGGAAATACATCTCTAGAGGGCGCATCTCGAGTCTTATTGTCTCGGTCGGATATTGAATCTGTGTCTGATATCCATAAGCATATTACCTATATTGAATTAAATGTGAACCAGGAATTTATGAATCGTTTCAGTGCAGCCAAATTTTTACCACATACCGATACAAGCTTGTTTCCATCAGTAATGGTTCAATCAAATTGATTTTTTTCTGGTTGCTTTTTTCAATCGCTTATTTTTGAAAGTGTTGCATATAAATTTTATATAATGAAAAATGTACACATTTGTAATCAAAACTATTTGAACGATATCGTTATCGTCAACATATAAAGGCAAAAATATTGATCGACATGAGTTCACCGCCTATTTTGGTTACATCCATATGATTACAGGAGATTGCTATGAATAGTAAAACATGTATCATTCATATCATCATCGTATTATTTGCATTCGTAACAGCTCATACAAAAATGTCGCCTGATACGAAATCCAGGTATAAATCAGCTGTTCTGCCAAATTTATCCATTTTGACTTACAATATTGAAAAACTTTGTCAGGAATCTAAAACGTGTAACGCCACACGCGTGCATGATTTACTTCGGAAAGATGCGTTTAATTACCAACTGTTAACAAATGAAACACAATCGAACGTAAAATTTTTATTGTCCAAAACCATGAATGATTATTGGAGTATTCACGTCGATCAAAAACATTGGTTTGTTCAGGCTTCAGATCAACACCTGGTATTTGAACTGTTGGAAAAGGCCAGTCAACTGGCGGATAAAAATCAATTTACCGAAGCAGAACAACACATTCAAAAAGCATTAAAACTTAAACCGGATATGGATCGCGCTTATATGTTATGGGCCTATTGTAAAATTCAACAAAGCCAGTTTGACCTTTTCATTCAATATGGCGAAAAGGCCATTCAGTTGGCGCATACCAATCCCAGTTATTATAATCAAATGGCCTGGTTTTATGCAACCACCAAACACAGCAAGTATCGAAATGGACGAAAAGCACTTCAATATGCTTTAAAAGCAGTCTCTATATTGCCAAATATCTGGGCATATACTGATACCCTGGCCGCAGCGTATGCGTGCAATGCACAATTTCATGAGGCCTTTGATACACAAAATAAAGCGATTCTTTTAATTCGGGAGAGTGATCTTCCGGCTGACAAGATTCATCATTATTTAAAAAAAATGAATCATCGGAAAAAATTGTATCAGCACCGGAAGGCCTATGTTGAAACCTACTGATAAAACACGAAAAAAATTAGTTTAAACATCTATATGATATTATCATATGGCCTTATTTCAATACCATGAACCTATGAACCTGTTGATCGGCAAAAAATAACGACATAGGCATTTTTTTCCGAAATATTGCTGTTTTTATTTTTTTTTATTTCAGTTGATTATCGGTTTTTTTTATTTTATAGTCCCATTTCATTGACTTTGCGAATAATAAGCAGTTTTTGCATATTACAATAAAAATCAACAGCTTAGTTGCTGGCATATTTTCTGCAGAAAATTGCTTTGATTAATAAAAACTCAGGAGGTCACTATGAGCGAACTGATAAACAGTGCTGTCAATTTTGGATTATCCCAGGCTGTCCAATCGAGCTTATCTCAGGATGCCAGATATGATATGATTGCCAACAACCTTGCAAATGTAGAAACGCCTGGATTTAAAGGAGATATGATGTCCTTTGATTCAGCGCTGGATGAAGTGGTCACAACAAATTATGCTGATGGTCAAACACGACATACAGGTAATGTCCTTGATGTTTCAGTGAACAATGGCATGTTTTTTACAGTAGAGACGCCAGGTGGCACCAGATACACTCGTAATGGTAGTTTCTCGCTAAATTCAGAAGGCACTTTAATTTCATCAAATGGTCATCCAATAATGGGACAGAATGGCCCCATTACCATCAATGGAAATAATGTTGTTATTAATGAGGCAGGAGATGTGTTGGTTGATGGTCAAAATGTGGACACATTGAAAATAGTCAACTTTGGCAGTAATAATATTGATGAAGGTTGGATTTTCGGTGAGGAAGGCAGCCGATTGGAAGATTTGAAAAAAGAGGGGACATCTTATTTTCGGTATGATGGTGAAAATCAACTTTTACCTCAGGCTGAGAATGCCAAAGTATCACAAGGAACATTGGAGCAATCCAACGTATCGGCAATGAATCAAATGATTCGCTTGATAGAAACCCAACGCAACTTTGAAGCATATAATAAGATCATCAAAACGTTTATGGAAACAGATACCAAGGCCGTCACCGATGTGGGACGATTGGGATAAAATTATACAAACAAGGAGATTTTCATGATTAGAGGATTATGGTCTGCAGCCTCCGGCATGTCAGCCCAACAATTAAGCATTGATGTGATTGCAAACAATCTGGCAAATGTCAATACCGCAGGATTTAAAAAAAGCCGCGCAGATTTTCAGGATTTGATGTATCAAACCTTGCGAGTTGCCGGTGCAACGACAGCCAGTGGTAACGAAACACCAACAGGCATTCAAATTGGAATGGGTTCAAAGCCTGTGGGTGTTCAAAAAATGTTTTCACAGGGAAATTACAGTCAGACTGATAATGAACTGGACTGGTCAATTGAGGGAAAGGGCTTTTTTAAAGTTATCAATAATGGTGAAGAATTATATACACGCGCCGGAAGTTTCAAACTTGACAGTGAAGGATATGTTTGTACATCATCAGGAGATCGTGTTCAACCTGAAATAACCATTCCACCGGAAACCATTTCCATTGCAGTGGATCCGGGTGGCAAATTGGTCGCTTTTGGCCCAGATAACACTGAACTCGCCACAGCCGATTTGAAATTGTATTCTTTTTCAAATCCAGGCGGTTTGTATAGCGTTGGCAGAAATTTATATCGACCAACAGAAGCTTCAGGTCAGTCCATTGAAGGAGATCCGGGGCTTGATGGTTTTGGGACCATTGGTCAGGGATTTCTTGAAATGTCCAATGTTGATGTGGTTCAGCAAATGGTTGCGATGATTGTCGGACAAAGAGCGTATGAGGTCAACTCAAAAGCAATTCAAACAGCAGACAGTATGCTTCAAATGGCTAACAATCTGAAGAAATAATACTGATTTGTTTGAAATGCTGCGCAGATATTTAGCCATATATTTTTTGACGTTCTGTTTATATATGAGTGCCTTTGCACAACATCCGGTTAGTGTTACGATTCCTCAAAGAGTATGGGTCGGTCAGCCAAGAATTTACTTAAAAGATATTGCAACAATTAATGCACCAGCACATTTAAGTGAAAAAATTGCCAGTATATATTTGACATACGCACCAAAACCTGGAAAAAGTAAATATGTGAAAGGCGAGTGGATAGACTCACGCATCAGGGTGCTCAATTTCTATGAACAGATTCAATTGTCAGTTCCGGAAAAAGTAGAGATCGTTCGGGCTTCGCAGGTCATCTCTGAAGAAGACTATCTGAATTATTTTAGCGACTATATTGCTAAGCATATCGGACCGGGTGTCCGATTTGAAATCAGTCGGTTTCAGGTCAAAGGCGATACGCCGCTTCCAGTCGGGCAATTGACAGTAAACATGCAACATCAGACATCAGTGGATCTCAGAGGATATGTTAGTCTGACAGTTTCCATTATGGTTAATAATCAATTTGTTCAGCGCGTCGGATTGACTGGATGGATTGATCGCTTTGAGGATATCGTTTGTACATCAAGGCCACTGACCCGAAATCAGGTAATTTCAAGAAAAGATATCCTACTTTTCGCCAGAAACGTTTCAAAAATTAAAGATACATACTATACACGCATAGAAGATGTTATCGGCAAACAAATTCAACGAAAAGCGGGTAATGGGGAAATTATTTTTTCTTCAATGATTGAGATCCCCCCTTTGATTTCTAAAGGAGACAAGGTTACAATAATTGCTGAATCGCGATCATTGCTGATTAAAACAACCGGAATTGCACTTTCTGATGGCTACGCCGGCGAGCAGGTTCGCGTAAAAAATACCATGAGCAATAAAGTTATACAGGCGAATGTGATCGATCAAAATACAGTAAAAGTTCAATATTAACAGATATTGAGTCAAAAGGAGCAAAAATATGAAAAAATATATTATTTTTCCAGTTATTACTTCACTTGTTTTATTTTGTGCCTGCGCGTCTGACAAATCGATTAAAAATTCAAACCAGAATGAAACAAATCTTTCCCAAGGATATCCTCCTGTTCAAGAAAAGCTTCCAATCGAAGAAATGTATACTCCCCCGAAACCTTATGAAGGTTCTCTTTGGACCGACAGTGGTATGAACTTGTTTGGCGATAATCGGGCAGTCAAGGTTGGTGATTTGGTTACAGTGCGCATTTCAGAAAACCCAAAAGCGCAACTTCACGCTAAAACAGATACAAATAGAGAATCCAAAATTTCTGGAGGAGTTAATTTTTTTGGATACCTGGAGGCGCTCAAGGAAAAAAACAAAAATTTAAATCCAGCCAGTCTCATAAGCACCAACTTTAAACCTGAATTTGTGGGTGAAGGCACCAACGATCGCGATGGCAACATGACAGCCTATATTACAGCTCGTGTGATTCGCGTGCTACCCAATGGCAATCTTTTTATTTCCGGCAAACGAGAGATCACTGTTAACCATGAAACGCAATATATCACTTTATCTGGTATCATTCGACCGGAAGATATTGATTTAAATAATGAAGTTCAATCCACTTATATCAGTGATGCCAAAATTGAATATTCTGGACGTGGCGTTATTGCAGATCGACAGAAACCGGGTTGGATGATGCGTCTGCTGGACACTGTATGGCCATTTTAACTTTTAATTAAGGGGTTTTTAATGAAGAAGCAAATTATACATTATATTGTCGTAAGTATTGCAATTGTTGTTTTGGCTGCAACCTCAGCAATGTCAGTTCGTTTAAAAGATATGGCCGAATTCAAAGGCGTTCGAAAAAATCAACTCATGGGCTATGGACTTGTTGTTGGCTTGAATGGGACAGGCGATAAAGCTGGCACAGATTTCACAGTACAATCATTGGTAAATATGCTTGAACGTTTAGGCGTACATGTTGATAAGAATAATGTGAACATGAAAAATGTGGCGGCTGTTATGGTAACCGCAAATATCCCACCTTTTGCCAGGGCCGGTCAAAAAATTGATATTACGATATCATCTATGGGAGACGCTCAAAGTCTTCAGGGCGGTACATTATTATTGACCCCACTACGCGGAGTGGATCGTAAGGTATATGCTTTGGCACAAGGCCCCCTCGCAGTTGGTGGATATACTGCCGGTGGTGCTGCGGGTGGCGGCGCAACAAAAAATCATCCAACAGTGGCACGAATTGCGAGGGGGGCAACAGTTGAACGTGAAATTCCAGTCACATTACAGGGACGTGAATTCCTCACATTGCTTTTGAACAATCCTGATTTTACCACTGCAATCCGCGTTCGTAACAGTATCAATGAGAAGTTCGGCCAAATTCTTGCCAGCACAGCAGATTCAGGAACCATTCAAATTCAAGTACCGCACAATTTTAGGAACAATATCGTTCAAATGATCGCAGCGATCGAGAATTTACAAGTTGTACCGGACACAAAAGCGAAAGTGGTCGTCAATGAAAAAACAGGCACAGTTGTGATTGGTGAAAATGTACGTATTTCAACAGTCGCTGTTGCACATGGTAATTTAAGTATTCAAATAAAAGAAAGTGTTAATGTATCCCAACCATCGCCCTTTGCTCCAGCGCCACCAGATGGTACAGGTGCGACACAATTACCTTTGGATAATGGTCCTATTATGGCACCAGGCGGCCAAACTGTTGTTTCACCGAATTCAGATGTCTATGCGACAGAAGAGGACAATAAGCTACTACTGGTTCCCTCTGGCAGTACCATTGGAGAACTGGTCAGAGCATTAAATGCTATCGGTGTAACACCGCGTGATTTGATGACCATTTTGATGACAATTAAAGCGGCAGGCGCGCTTCAGGCGGAAATTGAAGTGATTTAGACAATGGGTAGAAAATAGCTTTTCTTAAAATAATATAAAGGGGTAAAAATGAACATACTTGATACAACAGTCCGAACAACCAATATCAAACCCATAGAATCAGGCCATTCAGAACAAAAATTAAAAACCGCCTGCCAGGAGTTTGAAGCTTTTTTTATCAATGCGCTTTTGAAATCAGCAGAAAAAGCACATCCAAAAACAGGTCTGTTTGATGATAAAAAAGAATCAGATATGTATTCATCAATGATGAATATGGAATTTGCCAAAAGTATCACACAAGGTGGAGGCATGGGCCTGGGTGATATTCTGTTCCAACAGTTGCAATCAACGAAATAGAATTGTTTTTTCCATTAAAGTTACAACGCGATAGACCGATAAGATAGTTTAAGTATCCAAAAAATATAATACGACAACAATCTCAATTTATTAAAAAAATCAGAGCAAACAATGATTGAACAAGAACTTCTCAAACGATTCGACCGACTCCGAACCTGTTATGAAAAATTATACGAATCATTAAAGGAAGAACGAAAATATTTGCCGCGTGCGAAGGTAGATGAACTTCAGGTCGTTGTTCAACAAATAGAGCAAAACGTCGCCGCAATCAATCAAGAACGTAAGGACCTGGTAAACTTTCTGACAAGGCGTACTGGGAATAAAACCCCCTCTCTGGAACTTGAGCAACTTTTACGTTACATAACACCCATGTATCATTACGATTTTCAATTGATATATGAAGATGTGACACGACTCATTGATGAAATCAATCGTTATGGCAAAGAAAATCGTTTTTTAATCGAAGACAGTCTCAATTTTATTGAAGAAACCATGCAAACAGTGATGGGTGCCCAAGAAAAAAATATAACATATGATGAAGAAATGAAATTACGCAAACGAAAAACCAATAACTTATTATTTAGTAGAGAGGTGTAAAGTGGGTGGAAGCATAGGCTTACTGATGCAAATTGGTGTCAGCGGTTTGAAAAATCATCAATATGGTGTGGATGTTACCGCGCATAATATAGCAAATGTTCATACAGATGGTTATTCAAGGCAATCAGCAGAAACAGTTGCCAAACAAGGATTAAAAACTGGGGGACTGGTTTTTGGCCAGGGCATTTACACCGGTGAAGTCAAACGAAACGTTGATGAAATTGTCAATAAACGTTTGGATGAACATCGCTCCGAACTGGCAAAATATACAGAACTTGAAACAGCCATGACCACGCTTGAAGGTTTTTTTAGTGAAACAGGGACTGCATCAGATACCAGTTTGAGCGCATTAATGTCAGAATTTGAAAACGCCTGGCAATCAGTGGCCAACAATCCCAGTGGTGAAGCAGAAAGAGCTACGCTGATGGAACAAAGTAAAAGCCTTGCTGAAGCTTATCGCGGCATGGATGAATATTTTAATACCTTTCAGATTGATCTCACCCGCACCATTGCGAATGGTATCGATGAAGTCAACATGATTACAAGAGAAATAGCTGAAATTAATCAAAAGATTTATGGGCTTGAAGCTGATTCTGTGATCGCCAATGACATGCGAGATAAACGAGATGTTCTCATTACTGACTTGTATGAATTAATGAATGTGAATACCTACCTTCAAGAAAATGGTTTTATCACTGTTACCACTGCCAAAGGCGCAATTTTGGTTAATGGAACTGATAACTATGAATTGGAAGCCATTGGAGATCCGGATACAGGCATGTCAAAAATCAATTGGATCACATCCGGTACGCGTAAATTAGAAATTACTGATGGCATTACAGAAGGTGCTTTGGGTGGATGGATTGAAATGCGCGACGAAATAATTGGATATCCGAATAAATCAGGTATTCGCGCAGACTATAATACATTGGCAAAGAATTTTATCTGGGATATTAATCGTCAACATTCACAAGGGTCGGGTATTGAATTATTTCCACCCAGTACAACTTTAGTAGGAACCTATTATACAACTGATGATGACGCTACAATGAGCAGTCTACCTTATGGAGATAAGCTTTATTTTGGTGTGGAACAACAGGGAGACATCGCAGCTATACCAGCAAGCTTTGATATGTGGCTGGGCGACAGCGAAGGGGAAAATATCAAAAAAGTTAATATCCAAATGATTACAGCAGGCAGTGTTGGTGAAGAAGATGTTCAGTTACTCACTGCTCAAGATACCCCTGGTGATCTGGCAGATTCTATCAATAAACAAATCGCTGTGGCTCTTGGACTGACTGAGGAAGAGGAACAACAATATGCTGAATTTGCAAAAGTACCTGTATTTGAAGAAATGTCTGAAGAAGAGCTTGCAGCAATGACAGAGGAAGAGCTTGAAGTTTTGCAGTCACTCCCAGAATCTGCACTGACGCTTAAATTTGGATCTGACGAAACGTTTACTTTTGGCTTTTCATATGACAATTCAAATGTACTGGCCGCTTTGGGAATCAACACATATTTTAAAGGCCACACATCTGGAACCTTTAAAATAAATGATGTTGTTGATGATAACATTAATTTTATTGCAGTGGGTCGAATTACAGACCGAAAAGATACAACCTACAATGTATCACCATCCATACAAATGACTGAATTGGGCACAAGCGGTATTCTTGAATCATCGGGCTCATATACCGGCAATGACAATGCCCTATATGAAATAAAAATTGAAGCCTCTGCAAATGAAAATGATGTCCAATTCAAATGGCGAAAAAGTCTTGATGAAGGTGTTACTTGGGTGGAGGGAGACTGGGCAGAAATTGAGAATATTTATTCAGGAGCCAATCCCATTACTATCGAAAATGGTGTAACGCTTAATTTTAAAAAAGGTCTGGCTTCTGCCGCCAATGATGACCCAAGTCGTATTGACTTTATTCAGGATGAGATCTATCGTGTTGAAGCCACTGCTGGCGGTGTAATTTCTTATAGTAGTAATGCCAACGCCTTTGCCATTACAAAACTCGTAGAACCATCCCAGGAAGAATACCATAATCAATTAACCATCATCGGTATTAAATCTCTTGGGATTTCACGTGAAAAAGGTATTATTGATGTTTCCACAGATCAATTAAATGAAGTACGAGATAACATTTCTGGTGTATCGCTTGACCAGGAATTTACAAAACTGGTAGAGTATCAACGTTACTATCAAGCTGCTGCGAAGCTTGTTCAAACAGCTGATGAGCTTATGAAAACTGTAACAACACTGAAGTCATAACTAACCATTGGCGCTTAATGCCATTTTTAATCATAAGGGGGACTTATGAAAGTCGCAACATTAACAGTATACAAACACATTCAGGAACGTGCAGAATATACAAGCAACGCCCTGAATGAAGCCATTGATAAAGTTACCACAGGACGTAAAATATCAAGCTTATCTGATGATCCATTTCGCCTTGCACTGATGTTGGATACACGTGCTGAATTAGCAGACATTGATCAATATGAAAGAAACCTCGAAATGGGTGAGGCCTGGCTGAATAGTACAGAAGAAAGCTTACGTAAAGTCCAAGACCGCCTGGCTGACCTTCAGGTGACAGCTTTAGCCATGCTGAATGATACAAATAACAAACAAGATAGGGAATTGGCTGCAATTGGCGTTGAAGAAGTACTTAATGATATTATTCAAGTTACCAACACAGATGTGAATGAACGTTATATATATGCTGGTACACGTACCAATGTTGAACCCTTTGTTTTTATGGACAATGCCGGAAATATCGTTGATGTTTCAGATGCGACACGAGTTGCTTATCGAGGTGATAATCAACCCTTTAAAATTCAGACTCAAAATAATGATGAACTCACTGTTGGCAACGATGGCTCACAAATTTTTGGTGATATGTTCAATACAGTACTTAAATTAAGAGATGCCCTAAACAATAATGATGTTGATGCTATTCGAGAGCAGCTGAATCCGATAAAAGCACATCAGGAGCATATATCTGCAGAAAATTCAGTTGTAGGGTTTCGTATAACGCGGCTAGAATTTCGGCAAAGTGTTCTTGCAGGTACCAACATTACCACACAACAAAAATTGGCCAATCTTGAAGAAGTTGACATGACTGAAGCGATTTCTGAATTATCAATCAAAGAATTAATGTACCAGGCCTCTTTGTCAGCATCAGCCAAAGTCATTAATATGAAGGGATTGATGGATTATATATAAAAAAATCATTCAACTTAGGAATGTTCGTAATTAAGCTTCCTATTTAAAACAGCTGGAGTCCAAAACTTTCAATATGGACTCCAGACCATTATTATCACAAAATGACGCGCTTTTTACAGCACGTTCCTAAACAATAAAAGAAAGTTCTTGGAGTGTCCAACGAGGCCTCCATTCAAAACAGTAAACCAACCTTGAAATCATAAATTTTATGTAACCTCTCTATTATGCCTTAATTGATCTTATTTTCATCTTGATTATTTGCAAAAAAATCGATAATGTTCGTTTTTTTTACTGTAGAGACTTACCATGCTATTTCTCTACGCGGCTTTTTTTTAGTAAACGTTCATAAATTTTCGAGTATATCTCAGTAAATTATATAACATGCTTACTTAGGAACGTTCTGAAAATAAGTTCCCCATTAAATAAATAAATGTTCATTCAGTTTTTTGAACCATGATTACACTGAAGAAGATAAATAAGATGAAATAAAGACACTTTAAATTCATCTTATTCATCTTTTTCAGTGTAATCATGGTTCAGAAACGAATCAACAAATATTGAATGGGGAACTTATTTTCCGAGCATTCCTTATCTGGCGCCCCTAGCGGGACTAATAAGTAAGCGATCATAAGATTTCGGGTAGATAAAAGTATAGCCTTCCGGGCTATGTTCAGCCACCTGGTATTGAAAAATTTCGGTTCCAGCACGACCGCCTGGGGTTGAAACCCCAGGCGGTCGAACATTTTCAGTTGCACGAACTTTTTCTACCCGAAAACTTATGATCGCCTATTTAAGGGGGGCGCCCAGGCTAAGGGCCTAAGGGCATAGCCGTCAGGTTAAGCGCAAACTCGCTCCGGTGCTCGTGTGCTCGTTCCCAGGCAGAGCCTGGGAACGTTTTCCGAGGTGGCTCTGCCACCTACGAACTGAACAGGCGGCAGAGCCGCCAAGAAAACGTTCCCAGGCAGAGCCTGGGAACGAGCACCGGCGCGAGTTTGCCTTAGCCTGACGGCAATGGGCCTAAGGGCGACCCGCCCTTAGCCAGACGGCAATGACGCACAGCCGTGCGTCTTTACAAATGTAAACAATCACGATTCTGCATACCCATTTCAATTGAATGGTATGAACTAAAGATTGATTCATATACTTTTTTTGAGAAAAGGAGAAATAAATGAACCAACTGGATATATATCAATCCAAAAATAAAATTCGCATTGTCACAGCGACCGCACTATTTGATGGTCATGATGCCTCAATCAATATTATGCGACGAATACTTCAGGACAGTGGCGCCGAAGTTATCCACATGGGCCATAATCGTTCAGTATCCGATATTGTCGATGCAGCTATTGATGAAGATGTTCAGGGAATTGCTGTTTCTTCGTATCAAGGCGGACATGTAGAATTCTTTCAATACCTGGTGGATTTGCTAAAAGAAAAAGACGCATCCTCCATACGTATTTTTGGCGGGGGTGGCGGTGTTATCGTACCTGAAGAAATTCGATTACTGGAAGAGTATGGTGTATGCAAAATATATTCTCCTGAAGATGGTTCACGCCTGGGCTTGCAAGGCATTATCAATGATATGCTTCAACATATGGATTTTGAAACAACACAGGACTTAAATCCTGAAAGCATTGATTGGAAAACAGTGAACAACAAAAATCACCGGATTATTGCACGATTAATATCATATGTTGAGCAACATAAAGAATCAGAAACTCCATTTATTCGGTCTTTAGAAGAACGTGTTCAATCGAATAACGTACCAGTAATTGGTATAACTGGTACAGGAGGCGCGGGTAAATCATCTTTGGTTGATGAAATTATTCTTAGATTTTTAAATGATGAACCCAGCATGAATATTGGCGTTTTATGCTGTGATCCCTCCCGCCGAAAAACAGGTGGTGCATTGTTGGGTGATCGAATTCGTATGAATTCGATCATGAGTAATCGAGTTTACATGCGTTCTATGGCAACCCGAGCATCTCAGACCGAATTGTCGGAATCAATTAAAGATGCATTGCACGTTTTAAAAGCAGCACATTTTGATTTGATCATTGCCGAAACTGCGGGTATTGGTCAGGGGGATACACGAATCGTTGATTGGTCAGATTACCCGGTCTATGTGATGACGAGTGAATTTGGATCGCCATCACAGCTCGAAAAAATTGATATGCTGGATTTTGCAAAGCTCGTTGTAGTGAATAAATTTGAAAAACAAGGCAGTGAGGATGCCATTCGTGATGTCAGCAAGCAAATGCAAAGAAATCTCAAACTGTGGGACACTGCCCCTGATGCCCTCCCTGTCTTTGGCGCCATTGCATCAAAATTCAATGATGATGGGGTTTCTTCCATCTATGCCCATATGAAACAAACCTTTGCGAAACAGCCCTTTCATTTACAATGGGAAAGTCCCTGTCCAGATATCACACAAAAAATTCCAACTGCAAAATCCATCGTTATTCCGGAAGAACGAAAACGATATTTATCAGAAATCGCTGAAACAATTCGGAACTATCATCAAAAAACCAAACAACAATCAGACATCGTACGCAAGTGCCAATACCTGGATAGTTCTGCTGAAATGATTGATCAAACGCAAACAGATTTGATTCATTGCTTGAAAAAAGAAGCTGATCAATTTAAGAAAAATCTTGAGGCTGAGACCCAACAAATCATTGATCACTGGCCGGAAATTAAAGCTGCATATGCAGGTGATGACTTTGTGTACAAAGTAAGGGATCGTGAATTTCGTGTGCCGCTGTATACTCAGTCATTATCAAACCAAAGAATTCCAAAAGTGGTTTTGCCCAAATTTGTAGATCATGGTGAAATATATCGCTGGTTACGTGAAGAAAACGTTCCAGGTAATTATCCATATACAGCCGGGGTGTTTCCATTCAAGCGTACTGATGAAAACCCCACGCGCATGTTTGCAGGTGAGGGTGGCCCCCATCGTACCAATAAACGATTTAAACTATTATCAGCAGACTCAGCAGGTAAGCGTCTTTCAACAGCCTTTGATTCAGTCACCCTGTATGGATATGATCCAGACATTCGACCCGATATATATGGCAAAATTGGAACATCAGGGGTCAGCATCTGTACACTGGAAGATATGAAAGTCTTATATGATGGCTTTGACTTATGCGCACCAAACACTTCAGTATCAATGACAATAAATGGTCCAGCGCCAATCATTCTCGCCATGTTTTTCAATACCGCCATTGACCAAAAAGTGTCCAATTATGAAAAGCAAAATGGACATCCTCCTGGTCCATCAGCCAGGGAAACAATCAAAAAAGATGTGTTATCAAATATCCGAGGAACTGTTCAGGCAGATATTTTAAAAGAAGATCAGGGACAAAATACTTGCATTTTTTCTATTGAATTTGCCCTGCGGATGATGGGGGATATTCAAACATACTTTACAGCAAATCAAGTGAGAAATTTTTACTCGGTCTCTATTTCCGGATATCATATTGCTGAAGCCGGTGCGAACCCCATCAGTCAACTGGCATTTACATTGGCCAATGGATTCACTTATGTAGAATATTATCTCTCAAGAGGGATGCATATTGATACTTTTGGCCCCAATTTATCTTTCTTTTTCTCAAATGGAATGGACCCAGAGTACAATGTCATCGGACGTGTTGCACGTCGGATTTGGGCCATTGCCATGCGGGAAAAATATGGGGCGTCATCAAGATCCCAAAAACTGAAATATCATATCCAAACATCCGGTCGATCTTTGCACAGCCAGGAAATCCAATTCAATGATATTCGAACTACCCTGCAGGCCTTATGCGCAATATATGATAACTGCAATAGTCTTCACACCAATGCTTATGATGAAGCTGTGACAACACCCAGTGAGGAATCTGTCCGCCGAGCTTTGGCCATCCAAATGATTATCAACGAAGAATGGGGGCTGGCTAAAAATGAAAATGTGCAGCAAGGTAGTTTTATCATCGAAGAACTGACACAACTTGTTGAGGAAGCTGTTTTGATCGAGTTCGATAATATTACAAGACGAGGCGGCGTTTTAGGATCAATGGAAACAGGTTATCAACGCAGTAAAATTCAGGAAGAATCCTTATTATATGAAGTGAAAAAACACACCGGTGAAATGCCAATTATTGGAGTAAATACATTTAGAGATCCCAATGCCATTGATGAAGAAAATGGGGTGTGTGAGCTCGAATTGGCCAGGGCAAGCGAGGAAGAAAAACAAGACCAACTGAAACGATTGCATGACTTTCAACGCACCCACGCTGAAAAAACCCCTGAAGCATTGGAAAGACTAAAAAAATGTGCGATTTCTGGTGAAAATATTTTCGAAGAATTATTGCATACAGTTCGTTATTGCAGTCTTGGACAGATTACCCGAGCATTGTATGAAATTGGAGGACAATATCGAAGAAATATGTAAACCTATGGGGTAAACACATTAAGGCCCATCGTCATGCTAACGCAAATGAGCTTATTTTAATGTGTAGGGGCGAACATTATGTTCGCCCTCCGGACAGAAATCGGTATCAAACCTATGTTCATGTATCGGAAAATTCGATAGATATTATTTGTTGAATCGTTTCTGAACCATGATTACACTGAAGAAGATGAATAAGATGAATTTAATGTCTTTATTTCATCTTATTCATCTTCTTCAGTGTAATCATGGTTCAGAAACGATTCAACAATATTCAATAATGAAGAACTTATTTTCAGCACTTAGGAATACTCGAAAAATAAATTCCCCATTTAATTAATTGCATTCCTTTTTTTGAACCTGGATTACGCTGAAGAAGATGAATAAGATGATTTAAAAGTGTCTTATTTCATCTTATTCATCTTCTTCAGCGTAATCCAGGTTCAAAATGAACAGAATTTACTTTTTCTGAAATGAGGAACTTATTTTTTTTGCATTCCTTAAATACTCATATTCGACTCTGGCTTCAATTAACATATGACAGACCTGTCTACAATTTTTTATACAACAATCGTTCAAAACCAATGGCAATCACTGCATATGTGTTTAATTGTATCACATCGCCAAACTCATCCTTTAACTCCCTGGCATATTTTTTCGCCTGAGATCTTGCTTTTT
>Ga0272440_1000771_pt1 | contig 26934 bp, 22 predicted proteins | sample SSMMMBAug17_FD_192440 | JGI IMG/M metagenome (GOLD analysis project Ga0272440, IMG submission 192440) | Marine sediment archaeal communities from Little Sippewissett salt marsh, Falmouth, MA, United States - SSM-MMB-Aug17 | ecosystem: Environmental > Aquatic > Marine > Wetlands > Sediment ...
GCGAAGAAAATCCTGTTCAATTAGAACCCCTTGAATAAAGATATATTAGACGATTATCAGAAATCAATTTTTCAAAATCCAAAATGATTACTTAACAACAGTAGAGACGTGGCATGCTGCGTCTCTTCAACGTCCAAAAGGATATATAGGTTCAAATGAAAAAGATTATTCATGCAATGATTATGGTGATTTTCTTAATAATGACAGCTCATTCTGATGACAAAGAACCCATGGATTTTCGGGTAGGCTACATCGCTTTAATGACGCAACTACCTTTAATTGTGTCTTATGAAAATGATCGGTTGAATTTTAAGAAGATACAGCTTGAACCCATCAAATATAAATCATTTACCTCCATTGAAGCTGCAATAAGGGTTGGCGCTATTCATGCTGCTGCGATACCAATTCCTATCTTTTTATCCATTGTATCTGAAATACATGATTGTACGGTCTGTGATATCAAAATAATTGGAGCGATTCAAAAAGGCGGTTCCCGAATGGTCGCAAAAGAACAGTTAAGTATCAAAGATTTTCAAGGAAAAGTTATTGGGGTTCCTGGATTGGATTCTGTAGAAACGTGTTCATTAATTAAAATTATGCAGAAAAATGGACTGGATTTTGGCCTGGATTACAAAGCAATTGGGATTACGTTTAACTCAGCACTTCAGGATTTGAAAACAGATAAATTGCAAGCACTATACCTTCCTGAGCCCTGGGGCACTCTTGCCGAAAAAGAAGCTGGTGCTGTTTCAATTGATGAGGCATTTTCCATAGATCAACCAACAACATTACTGGTGATCTCTAAAGATACATTGGAAAAAAATGAAGATGCTGCAAAAGAATGGATTGAAAGTATTGTCAACGCATGCCTGTTTATTGAAAATGATATTAAAACAGGCGCTCGTCAAACAGCAATTATACAAAAAAAATTTTTTGATTTCCCAAATGATCTGGTTATAGATTCATTAGCAAACAGAAAAGGTGGTATTGCCTTTACACCATTTGTTCCGGATAAAGAATATATTAAATCTGTATTGACAACAATGACTGAAATTAAGTGGATCATGACATCCGTAGAACTTAATAAAAGTTATGACACGAGTTTGTTTTCGGAGTTAATTAATCGGAAATCTCCTTAAATTGTGGTTCCTAAGGAACCTAAGATGCATTTCATTTCGCGTAGATTATAAATTACCATATTTGAAAAATATTCTAATTTCATGTAACATATTAAAATTTAAGCATTCTTAGTAAAGTCTGAATATTCGGACTAAAGCAGGCAATGCCAAAAATAGCTACCGCGATAAACATTTTCAACCAGATACGAATGTTTTTAAATTCTCCTGTTATTTTTAATTCCAGCTTATCAATTTTTCCATTCAGTTTTTCTATCTCAAATGTAATTCTCCCATTCAACTTTTCTATTTCAGATGTAATTCTCCCATTCAACTTTTCTATTTCAGATGTAATTCTCCCATTCAACTTTTCTATTTCAGATGTAATTCTCCCATTCAACTTTTCTATATCAGCTTTAGTTGCTAACTCGACAAGTAAATCTTTTTTGATTTCAGTTTTACGTTCTGCATCTCCCTTCTTATAATCATCAAAATCATCCTTAATCAGTCCAATAATTTTGTTTTGTTCAGTATACATGTTATTTACATAATTAAATGCTTTAGCCAAAGTTGAATATTGTTCTGAAGCAAATGTATTTTGTAATTCATTGGATATTTCGTTCATTTGTATCATAATAATTTTCTCCTTAATTTAACAGATCTGGTTTAAGATTAGCTCTCACTACATTTCATTTATCATACAATTATTTATTGTCAATATTGTATATATCGAAAAACTGAACAATCTTTTACAAAAAAATAAAAATATGATATTTAACCCAATAATTAGAGTAAATATTAATAAAAAATAGAAAGTTATAAACAAAAAATGAAATACATTGATAGCAATGCAATAGATAACTTACCGGGGCGGCGTATTAACAATCAGGATGTGTTTTATTTCAGATGCGCTCCGGATGTATCATGCTTTAATCTGTGTTGCAGAAATCTAAATCTTTTTTTATATCCTTATGATGTTATTCGTCTGAAAAATCATTTAAAAATATCATCATCCCAGTTTATTGATCACTATACAGACATTATTATGCGAGAATCATCTTTCTTTCCGGATATATTGCTAAAAATGTCTGACAATGAAAAAAAAACTTGCCCATTTTTAACCGATAAAGGGTGTTCTGTTTATCAGGACAGACCTGATGCCTGCCGAACGTTTCCAATCGAAATGGGAATACAATATCATGAAAATTCCAAAACCTATGAACCGGTTTATTTTTTTAGACCACCAGAGTTTTGCAGAGGCGCCCATGATAAGAATCAATCGTGGACAATAGAAAAATGGGTTATTGATCAGAAAATTGAAACCTATCGTCATATGACGATCAAATGGGCAAAGATCAAAAGTTTATTTCAAGATAATCCCTGGGGAAATGATGGCTTTAATGGGCAACGCGGGAAAATGGCTTTTATGGCTTTATATAATATAGACGATTTTCGTGAGTTTGTTTTTAACAGTAGTTTTTTAAAACGATATAAAGTAAATAATTTATGGTTAAATAAAATGAAAAAAAATGATGAAATCCTTTTAGATCTTTCTTTTGAATGGGTGAAACTATTCGTATGGGGAATATCATCAAAAAAGATTCATCCTAAATAAACACCCATCATTATTTTTATAAAAGGAGTCAAAATGTCTCAATCTAATTTAAATAAAATCGAGATTCAAAAAGGCGATATTACCAGGCTTTCAGTTGATGCTATTGTCAATGCCGCAAACAACAGCTTATTAGGAGGTGGAGGGGTCGATGGTGCTATTCATATGGCTGCTGGCCCTGAACTTCTGAAAGAGTGTAAAACCTTAAATGGTTGTCAGACAGGGGAGGCTAAAATTACCGATGGCTATCAATTAAATGCAAAACATGTGATTCACACTGTTGGCCCCATATACAGTGGCTCACCAGATGATCCCAAAATGTTAGCCAATTGCTACAAAAATAGTTTTCAATTGGCTCAACAACATGGCTTAAAATCGATTGCTTTTCCGGCTATCAGTTGTGGCGTTTATGGATACCCCATCACAGAGGCCTGCTTAATTGCTGTTGACACAACATTGGAAATGTTATCCCAGTGCCTATCGATTGAACAGGTTATTTTTATGTTGTTTTCTGATGATACATATTCTATTTATGTCGAATATATGAACCGATTGCAAAACTAATTTTATATAAAATATAAAAAAATTGGAGGAACTCAAAAAATGTCTTTAGTCGACTATACTTTAGATGAAAATGTTGCTGTTGTTACATTTAACAGTGGCGAAAATCGATTTAACCCAACTTTTTTAAATGCATTGTTATCTGTTTTAGATGAAATTGAAACTGAAACAGAAGCCACTGCATTGGTTGTTAAATCAGCTCATGAAAAAATATTTTCAAATGGTATTGATTTGGAATGGCTTTATCCTTATGTACAGAACAAAGATTTAGATACCTGTAAAGCCTTTTTCTATAAACTCAATGATGTCTTTAAACGTGTTTTGATGTATCCCATGACAACCATAGCAGCGATGAATGGTCATTCTTTTGCTGGTGGTGCAATTTTATCATGTGCATTTGATTTTCGTTTTATGAGAACTGAGAGAGGTTTCTTTTGTTTTCCGGAAGTTGATTTGGGAATACCATTTCTACCCGGCATGACGGCTCTTTTAAATAAGGCGATCCCCTTATATAAAGTTGTGGATATGCAACTTACCGGAGTACGTATACCTGCTGAAGAATGTGAAAAACACAATATTATTCGAAAAGCATGTCCTGTTGAAAATCTCATGGATGAAGCCATTGCATTTGCAAAATCACAAAACAAACGGCGGATTGTTATTTCGGAATTGAAAAAAATTCTATACAAAGATGTTCTGCAAGCCATCGAAGTTGATGATCCGCCATTAATTGAGTCTGGACGTTTTAACGTATAACGTATAGGATTGGTTATGAAAGTATTTATTACCGGAGGACTTGGTTTTGTCGGGCAACATTTGTGTCGGTATCTTCTGAGTGAGGGACATCAGGTACATGCCTGTGGCCGATCTTCTTCTCAAAACTTACTGGCACATCCAAACTTTACCTATTTATCCATTGATACCAGTGTAAAAGGTGATTGGCAAAATATGATCAGTCAATTTGATACAGTGGTCAATCTTGCTGGGATAAGCATTTTTAAACGGTGGAATGATACTTATAAACAAAGCATTTATAATAGCCGCATACAAACCACACGCAATATTGTGGCGGCAATCTCAAAAAATACAACTTTATTCAATGCATCGGCTCTTGGTTTTTATGGACCATGCAAGGATGAACCAGTAACAGAAAGCCATTCTTCAGGAAAAGACTTTCTGGCAGCCGTTTGTAAAGATTGGGAGTCTGAAGCATTTAAGGCAGAATCAAAGAATTGTCGTGTAATTGTTGGTAGATTTAGCATTATATTAGGCCATGGCGGTGGTGCATTACAATCAATGCTACCTGCTTTTCGGTTACTTTTAGGGGGGCCATTGGGTAATGGAAAACAATGGTTTCCCTGGATGCACATTCATGATTTGTGTAGAGCCGTTGAATTTCTATTAACACAACCCGATCAACAAGGTGTATATAATTTTTGTGCACCACAGACGATTCGAAACAGCGAATTTGTTCAGGCTTTGGGGAAAACCTTGAATCGTCCAGCAGTTGTCCCTGCACCCGCATTTATGATTCGATTAATTTTTGGGGAATTGGGTGAAACCTTATTAACCGGGCAACGTGCGATTCCTGAACAACTGAACCGTAATGGTTTTGAATTTGAATATCCAGAAATCAATAATGCATTAAACAATCTATTGGAGCCACATTGAGAATTCATCATTTAAAAAAACAATCACAATTACCTGTGCCCGTTGAAACTGCTTTTAAATGGCATGAACAACCTGGTGCAATTGAACGTTTAACTCCTCCATGGGAACAAATCCGCATTGTCGATAAAACAGGCGGCATTCAAACAGGAGACCAAACCCATTTTAAGGTCAAAGCCGGGCCTCTGTGGCTAAATTGGCGAGCTCACCACATGGCTTATGTTAAGAACAAACAATTCAAAGACATTCAAAGAACAGGTCCTTTTTTGTTTTGGGAACACTCGCATAATTTTCAACCTGAGGGCAGTTTGGCCTGCCAATTGGAAGATCATATTCGGTTTCGTCTCCCTTTATCCCCTTTGAGTGATGTAATCGCTTTATCATCTGTGAAGAATCGTCTGAATCAGATGTTTGAATATCGACATACGATTACTCAAAATGATATGGCATTGTTAGCCAAACAACCTGAAAAGCTCAACATTGCGATAACAGGATCCAGTGGCGTTTTAGGATCAGCCCTTGTTCCTTTCTTAACTACTCAAGGACATTCAGTTACGCGTATGGTCAGGAGAACGCCAAAAACTCATGATGAGGCTTATTGGAATCCGGATTATCAAAAAATTGATTCCCGCCCAATGGAAAACGCTAATGTCGTTATTCATCTTGCTGGAGAACACATTGGTGAAGGCCGCTGGACCAAAGACAAAAAGAAAAGTATTATCGAAAGTCGAACAAAGGGAACATCATTGTTGGCTAATACACTATCAAAAATGAAATCTCCACCTGAAACATTAATTTGCGCATCTGCTATTGGCTATTATGGTAACCGGGGAGATGAATTCTTAACTGAAGATGCCAGTTGGGGAAATGATTTTATTTCAGAAGTATGTCATCACTGGGAGGAATCGGCTGAAGCAGCTGTTGCAAGAGGAATTCGGGTTATTTTTTTGCGAATTGGTGTGGTTTTGACCCCACGTGGTGGAGCGTTAGAAAGATTACTACCCGCTTTTCAATCCGGCTTTGGTATGACCTTTGGTGATGGCAATCAAGTTATGAGCTGGATTTCAGTTGATGATTTTGTTGGCGCTGTCAATCATATTATGTTTTGTAAAGAATTGAACGGGCCTGTCAATATAACAGCACCTCAACCCCTTAGGAATCAGGACTTTTCAAAAACACTGGCAAAATCATTAAAACGTCCCTCATCCATCCATTTGCCAGGATGGATGATAAAACGAATTTTTGGTCAAATGGGTAACGAAGTTTTGTTATCAGGTAATTGTGTGATACCCCAAAAATTACTGGCGACAGGTTATCAATTTTATCATCCAACGCTTGACCAGGCATTTACTCATTTGCTTGGTCTTCATCCTTTTGATGCTGCTGCGGCAAAACGTTTTCAAACCGTAAAGAAAGCTCGTTGAGGTCATTATGAATCAATATTTAAAAGCAATTATTCTTTTTACAATGACGATCGCTCTATCATTTGGATTTATGCATCTGTTTTTTCCTCAGTACAATTTTGAACGACTTCACATTTTTCTATTTAATTTATGCAGTGGAGGAACCATACTGCTTTATTTTTCTGAGGGCTATGAAAAACCTTCAATTTTTACGATTGCTTTTTTGGGATTGAGTTTATTTTACGCATTCTTCGCTTTTATAAACATGTATTTACCCGCTATTTTGATTGCACTTATGCTGTTTATACTGGTTGAACGCGTACGAATTCATAAATTTTCTTTTTTTCCTTTTCAATTTTTTTCCAAAACCATTGGCGTATCCCAAAAATTTCATCATGCCTCATTGTTGTGTTTGTCTATCGGTTTAATTATTTCAATATTAGCCATTTGCAATAATGAATATTTGAAAGTGATTCAATCTGAAAAATTTCAATTAGATACTTTCTTTTTAGGCTTTTCTTTTCCACTTTCTTTAATCACGCTTTCAGTGATGTTTTCTTTGATGGATAATACTGACGCTAAACAATATAAAATATTAAGTGAAATCAACTTTTGGACAATCAATTTAGGGGTCATTATCTTTTTTATTTTTATATTGATGGGATCATGGCCTCTGGAATTGTTTATTTCTGTTGTTTTGTTGATTGCAGTTTGTTCTGTATTGTATTTATATGTTCGATATGGCCAACACGTTCAGCCGAAAGCCTTTTTAACATCGGGTATCGTCTTTCTCATTGGCACCGCACTCACTGGAATTGCTTATATTGTTAATTATTTTTCTGTTGTTTCTATTGATCAAACATTTATTTTAAGATTTCATACCATTTTATCGTTATATGGATGGAACTTAAGCGGGCTTGCTGTGATATGCCGTTTTCAGGATTTTCCAATAAAGCTGCACTCAAAAATGACGATCATTCTTCACTGGATAACCGTTGGTTTACTGGCGCCATTGGGTTATTATTATCCATTTTTCTCTGTTATTGCTATTCTATCATATGCCAGCTTTTTAGGAATAATGTTTTTTTCAAAAGGAGTAACGCTTTCTGAATAATATTTTTTATGGTACAATTTTTGCTTCTTGCTATTGTTGTGTTGATCAACAATAAAGGAGACCGCCATGAAAGCATATACCAATTACATAACAAAAAACAATCCACCCTATTTACAAATAATGGTTTTTTTCATTATTTGCGTATCTTTTTTTCCTCAAATATCAAATAGTCGAATGGTGCCCGTATCGGATAATGTTCTTTCAAAAACATTTGCTCGCGGTATGAGCATGATGTCAGACAATGAGCTGTCTGATGTTAATGGTCAGGCGGGTTTTTCAAAATTTACTTTAATCCCCAGACCAGATAATAAATACCAGGTACGTGCTGATCTGGATATTGAAGTTCACCTGTGGGCGCATATTGATGTTATGAAAATGGGGTATTATTTTTATGATGGTCAAACGGGTGTTGATGTTCCTTTGCTAGGATGGAGTGCAGGTCTTGGATCAGGTTATAACTGGGATGTCGACTGGGCAGGTTTAGATTTTGGAACAGAAAGTTCACCGCTTAAGATGCATGGTCTGGTCATACGTGCTGATTTTCAAGAAATTAATGGTAATAAAGTTTTAAATCGATTTATTTTAGGTTCTGACAAGGTTGAAGGTAGTTTCAGAGCTGATGACTTATATTCTTTCACCGGTTTGATGAATACGAAACTGGCTCCTGGAAGTGTCGCCAGTTGGTTAAATTTAGATTTATGGGCAAACCGAACAAATGTATTAAATGGCCCGGGTGGAATTCTTGCCGCCTGTGGTGATATTGCTGAAATGGGTATGGTTTTTGACAATAATGGCTTTTATGTTGTTTTTGACCGAATTTTAGGTGTGGGAGCCTGGGCAGGATTTCCCATTACTGATATTGCAGACTAAAGGAAGCACAATTACTTTTCATCTCGCATTTGTGCAGCATAAATGATTGGCTTATGACAGTTAAATGCCTGAACAAATAATACGTAAACAAAATATTTATCACTCACTTTTCTATTTCCCCATTGCTTTTTTTATCCTATTTTTTTATTTAAAAATATCTTTTTTTTCTTTATATATCAATAAATTATATATTTTTACTTATCTATCGATTTTCTCTGCTTTCATTTTATTTCTGATCATTTTATTGTTGCTATATGGATTGTATCAATGCAGAGGATACGCTATAAAAAATTTTATATTAATTGTTTTCTTAATAGCTCTATTTATTATAAAATTACTTGAATTTTCATTATTAACAGAACAAAGCCAGATCGTTCTGTTTTCAAACCATTCTTTTTTTATATTAATTTTTATTCTCTCTATTCGAGCTTTTCAAATATACCGGCACACCAATAAGCTTTATTCTCATTATTCACCATTTGCCATACTGCTCATGTATACAGTACCATTTATCATTTGCTATGTTCACGCCACGTTGATATCAGGAATTGCTGCTGAATGGTTTGAACTCCGCCAGATGCCAGTTGAATATTATTTGTTTGATTCAGATGTTAAGTTATCTCAGATGATCTGTTGTATTGGCCTCCTTATCTTTGGCGTTCAACTCATATTTGACAAGGATCCGTGTTTTAGAAATTTATTATCTAACGAAAACAGTTTTTTATATTGTATTTCATTTGTTTTTTTACTGATATTTCTTTCCATTTTTTCTCATCAATTATATGCATACAATCAACGATCTATCGGACGATTTCTGGCGGCATCAAATATTCGTAACTATGCTATCAATGCTTTTCAAAAGAGTATTAATGCAAAGCCATTTGATGATGAAACTCACAAAATGATGGGGACAACATTGGTCAGCCAGGGACAATTTGAAAAGGCACTGGCGCATTTTTTAAAAGCCATTGCGCTAAATCCTGTTGATCCACAGACATATATAAATGCTGGTCTGGTTTCCATTAAACAAAATAATTTATTCGCTGCCATTCATTACTTTTCTGAAGCGGTATGGTTAGACCCACGTAATGCAAATGCCCATCATTATTTGGGATTTGTTTTCAGTGTTCAGGAAAAAATTGACATGGCGATTATTCAATTTAGAGAATCGTTGCGGTTAAATCCTGATGATGAAAATGCACATTTTCATATAGCCTTGTTGTTCAGTAAGCAGAAAAAATGGAAGCAAGCCCTTGGACATTTTCAAGAAGCATTATGGATCAATCCCAATTTTATCGAAGCCTATATCCATTTAGGAAATCTATTCATTAATGTGGGAGCTGTTGAAAATGCATTTGAAACATTCAAAAAAGCCCTTCATTTAAAACCAAATGATCCGACGATCATTCAACAATTAAATACCATTACACAGATGTCTTTTGACTTTGCTCAAAAATTAATTGATCAACATAAATTTGATCAGGCCATTATTGTTTATCAACGTATTTTAAAATATCGACCTGATTATTCAGTGAGTATTCATTACAACATCTCATGTGCATATGCAAAAAATAATCAACCGAAAGAAGCTGTTGAATGGTTAAAAAAATCGGTTCAAATGGGATTCAAGGATTGGAAATATTTACAAAATGACCCTGATTTTGATGCCATCAGGAATCATGCGTTGTTTGTTGATTTCATTCAGTCAAACACAGGCTCTTGATCATGAAAAAAAAGTATTTTCCATGGGTACCCGCAATGATAGTAATTCTTTTGTCATTGCCTTTTTATTCTGCTTTTATTTCAGGACATCCTGTTGGATCAATATATCCAGATACTGACCTGGATTATTTTTTAAGACTTCATAATGTCTCATTCAACAGTCAAAACTTTTTCCCAAAATGGAATCCTTTGGATATTTGTGGAGCACCTGTCCTTTCAGAAATCCAATCCGGTGTGTTTTATCCATTTAACGTATTTTTCAGATGGATGTCATTATTCAGAGCGGTCACTGTTTTTTTTTGGTTTCATACCATTTTAGTTTCATTACTCATTTATTATCTGGCCAAAACACTTTCTTTTTCAAAATCCGCAGCAATGCTTTCAGCCCTATCTTTTTCATGTTGTAGCCATTGGGTTCTGGGAATTTATGCAGGGAAGCTGTCCAATATTGCAACCATAACATGGCTGCCATTATATTTGATACTCATTTGTAAGATAAAACCAGATCGGAATAATCTCCATATTTATGCGGGGATAAGCATTGTGTTCGCACTGCAATTCTATGCAGGTCATTTCCAATATATGTACTATAGCCTGTTTGTTGTTTTTTCCTTTTTTCAATATAAAATGTTTCAGATTCAAAAACACTTTCAGATAAAAATGTTTATTCAATCGCAGATTGCATTTATGATTGCGATGCTTATAGGACTATTGCTTTGTCTTCCCCAATTGATTCCTGTCATAACCTATTTAAAATTAACTCACAGAAGTTCTCTGACAATGGCACAAGTGGGGCATTTTTCATTCCCAGTGTATAATTTACTGACAATACTGTTTCCAAAAATATTTGGAAACATGCAACAGTGTGCATATTGGGGAATTTATAATTTATGGGAAATGTCTGCCTATTTTGGAATCATGCCATTAATGCTTTGTTTTCTGGCCATTCGAAAAAAAAACGCTTCCACGCGATTTTTTATGGTAACCACTATTGCTTATTTGTTTATAGCATTGGGAGAAAACACCCCATTATTTGACTTATTTTTTTACATACTTCCTGGATTTTCGTGGTTTAGGGGACATAGTAAAGCCATCGTAATTGTTTGTTTTTGCATGTCATTGATTGCAGGTAAAGGGATGGAAAATTTCTTATCCAATCAAAAACCCTATAAAAATCAGTTCAGAATATTAATGTTCGTTGTTGGAACGGGTTGTGTTTTATTATTGTTATGTCAGACATCAATGGCACAGTCCATAATGAATCGCTTTTTTGAACATATTCTTACTCAGCCAGGGCATTATTTACCCATTCATACCATTACTCAATTACCAGACAACTATTTAGCGGCAATTCAATATTCCATTTCAACTATTTCAAAAGGAATATTTTGGTTAATGATATCAATATTCATTATCGTTTGGGGTAAAAAATGGACTGTCAACAGACGAATGATCAGTATTTTAACAATTGCTATTATCGAGTTGGTTGGTTTTTGCAACTATTATATTCAACCCGTTGCGCCTTCGAATTTTTTAATGGATCAACGCGTTGAAAATTTTTTCAACAACGATACATCATATTTTCGTATTTTAGATCTTTCGCAAACACATATTCAGCCAACAACGTTTATTCAAACCATCACTGGTGATAGACCGTATATTTGGGATCGATATACGAAAACAATTAATCAATTTGTTTTTCATCATGCCGTGCCTGGTTTGAAACTACCACCATTAACGTCCATGAAAGATGGCTTTCTTTTGATGAATGTCAAATATGTCATTCAAAAAACAAACAGTCCAATGGCATTTAAAAATTGTATTAGACGGTATACTGACAATCGTGTTGATATTTATGAAAATACAAATGTATTGGATCGACTATTTATTCCTCAACAAGTAGAGTGGGTGAATCAGCAAGATGATGCTTACATGAAATTAAACGAAAAAGATGTGATCCGTGGCAAACGAGTTCTGATTGAACAGCCAGAACCTCGGCTTCCCAGAAAACAATCGTTTGATACCCAAAAATCATCTGCAAGAATAATCAACTATTGTACAGATGAAATAATAATCCAGGCCAATATGGAGACTTCAGGATGGATCGTTCTGAATGATTCATGGGATAAAGGGTGGATAGCATTATGTGATCAACATCAACAGCTTGATATCCATATTGCTAATTGCATTTTTAGAGCGGTATTCGTTCCAAAAGGAAAACATGAAATTCGAATGATCTACAGGCCAAATGGATTTTATTTATCCATTTTTGTGGCCTGCATTTTGTCAGGATTCGTTATGGGGTGTATTTTGGTGTGTATGAGTATTCCTCACTTTATCAAATCATCTGAATTATCTTAATCCGCATAACCCAGGTTCAGACAATAAGGAATATCTTTTTCCACCAACCAACCATTGGATTTCAGAAAAGATTATGCTAAAAAGAAAAAATATTGAATAAAAAATATTTCTTCTTATTGACAGAATCTCATATACAATGTATATTATAGAATTTATTAAATTTGATAATTTATCAAAAGAATTCTTAACAACTAAACTTTCAACATTGATTCAAAAATGCTTGTAAATATCAATCCGGAAACACCCCAAAACCGACAGCTAAAAATAATCGTTGAATTATTAAAACAAGGCGGTATTATCGCTTATCCCACAGATACTTATTATGGGATAGGGTGTGATATTAAGAATAAGAAGGCGATTCAGAAAATTTATCGGATCAAACAGCGATCTGAACAAAAACCATTCAGTTTTATTTGTTCAGATTTAAAAAATATCAGCGACTATGCGAAGGTATCGAATTATGCTTATAAGACAATGAGGCGTTTATTACCTGGCCCTTATACATTTATATTAAGTGGCTCTCGTATAGTACCTAAAATGATGCTTACCCGGAGAAAAACAGCTGGTATTCGTGTTCCAGATCATCCCATTTGTATTGCGCTGGTTGAAATGTTGGGAAATCCAATCATAAATACCAGTGCCACAAAGCCTGATAGCACTGTTTTTTCAAACGCATCGCTTATTCATGATCATTTTAAGAATCAATTGGATGCTGTGATTGATGGTGGAATTGTTCCAGGAAAACCATCAAGTGTTATTTCATTAATTGATGATCAACCAGAAATTATTCGCCGGGGTGCCGGTGATGTCACTATATTTGAATAATTAATGTCTTTCTGCCTCTTGTCATAGGCAGGATGATGAAAGGAGAATCATAAATTGGCAAATCATAAATCCGCACTTAAACGCGCACGACAAAATGTTATTCGTCAAGACCGAAACAAATCAGAAAAAACCCGTGTAAAAAATATGACCAAGTCAGTTTTGTCGGCCATTGAAGAAAAATCAAAAGAAGCTGCATCAGCCGCTTTAACAGCAGCTCAGTCTGTTATTGATAAAGCATCAAAACGTGGCGTTATCCACAAAAATTCTGCCGCGAGAAAAATTTCGCGTTTAAGTAAAATGATAAATCAACTCGCATAGTTTAATATAAGAATTATATTCAATTAAATATTAACAAGCGTTTGTTATCCTCTGTTTTTAATTGTTTTCATTACATAAAGACGATTATGAAAGAGCGTCTTTATGTAATGAAAACCTTCTGCTTTATACATCCAAACCATTCAATTAAAGCCAATCATGAATGATTTCAAGATCGATAACTTGACACCTTATGATAGTATCATTATTTTGAATGAAGATACATGATTATAGTATCACAACAAAATAACCCAAAATAATGGAGAATCAATTGAAAACAAAGCAAGATATATTAGACGAAATGATGGCTAAAGTCCCACCCAAATGTCCTCACTGCAATCAAAACATGAGTATTTGGCAAGTACCAGAGTTTGCTTTTGGTGATGGCCTTGGATGGGGATCCCCCTATTTATTTGTGTGTTTTAATGATGAATGCCCTGCATACAAAAATGGGTGGGATGACATTCGTGGTAATTTTGCGCATAATGCGTCTTATCGATGCATGACATATCCTGAAGCCAATAAATTTGAATTTATTCCAGTATTCAGTCCAGAAGGGGGAACGGGGCAGGTGGTCAGCGAGCAAGTTTTGCAAGATCAGGAACGTTTGAAAGAGTCTATCAAAATTGGCTTTTCGAGTTTGGCAGACGCATATGTTAGCAAAGATGCTGATTCAGTTATGCTCATTTTACTGGATGCCCTTCAACCAGCACGTGTTAGGCTTAAAGCCGCTGATATGATCGGTGATCTTGGCAGAGTAGAGGATATTGAGAGCCTTGTTAATAATAAATATGGCAATAAATTAATTACGGATAAGGTTCAGGAATCCATAAAAAGTATCCATAAACGTCATTTCACTCGTGAATGCCCTTTTTGCGCTGAAATTATTAAAGAACGTGCAAAAATATGTAAGCATTGTGGAAAAGAAGTGGCTGGTCTTTAAGATTTTTCTATAAAAAGTTGAAGATTGTCAAAAAGTTGAAGATTGTCGATAAATTGAAAGAAAACACAATTCAATGATTATTGTTGTCAATCTTCAACCCTTACAATCATTTTGTTTGAATGAAAATAGCTGAAAAAAAGAGTAAAAGTCTGTCAGATGTAAATAAAAATTCAATCAAACAGAACGAACTGTTATTTCTAATATTTTGACTTTATCGTTTTTTCGATACCCACAATCCAGATTTCCTGATTAAGTTCTAAGAAATAGAATAAATAAGGCAGGCGATGAAGTGAATAGACACGTGTTTGGGTTTCCTGATGCAACGGAAATGATTGAGGATTGGCATTAATTTGTTCAATTCCTCTTTCGACCGCTTTCAAAAAATGACGCCCCAGACCTTTTGCTTTCGCATTATAATCATTAACTGCTTCTAATAATTCTGCCCAGGCATCCTGATAAAAAAAAACATCATCTAATGACATGACTGGATCTCCTCAAATACATTTTTCGCCGGATACCGGTTAGCCTTACCAGATTTAATTTTATATACCCTTGATAATAAGATATTCCTTCTTGTCTCAGTTTCAATGCCAGAAAGAGATGCTTTTTCATTATCATCATCATTATCATCATCAATATCTTCTTCATCTCTGGCCTGAACATTTCGTTTTAATCGATGTTCTCCAAAAAACATTGGGGCAAATAAAACAAACAAACAAATAATCAAACAAGTGGAAAAACAAAACACAATCATGATCGCATCAATATCTTTCAGAAAGACCCTTTTAAAATGTGCATTAAATATTAAATATACAGGATAAGTCTCTAATAGAACAATGCTTCCAAAAAAAGCAGATGCACAAAACATATACATTAACCCACCAAAACCAGTTACTGTTTGTGTTGGATTTTCCGACTTAAAATCAGGATATGCTGCGCCTAAACCGATTCCTAATGCAACAACACCAGGTACAATACAGGCTATTGTCAGAACAGACAAAACCATCATAAACATATTCACATGCAATAAAAAATTGGTCATAATTATTAAAATTTCTGATAATAAAAAAAGGGGAAGGAAATAGCACAACCATTTAATCCATAAATATGTCCGAATAGATACAGGACTGCTTTGAATAATCCAAAAAGCCATTCCTTCATGGCTGATCGATGGGAACACAAATCTTGCGCCTATGGCAGTTAAAACGAAGGCTGCCAATGCAATATTCAAAAAGCTGAATAAATTTTCAACATAAACAGCATTCAGAGGACTTTTTTCAAAAGGCAACACGCTAAAATTATACAAATAGATAATAATTAAGGCACCAATTAAAAACAATTGTGTCCATTGAGTCTGATCTCGCCAGAATGTTTTTAATTCTTTGATAAAAATGGCTCGAACAGGTCCGGATACTTGTGACATAATTTGATATAGAAATAGATTGTTACCAGAAATTATCCGGGATTGTGCTGTCTGGGATTTTGAATATCCATTAAAATAAATAAATCGTGCGACAATAGTATTGATACAAAACAGCAACATTCCAAAACTCCATAAAAGACCTGAATGAAAGATGGCATCTGAGTACTTTGCATGGATGGAAGATTTTAGTGTATCAAAAACCCATGTACTGGGAAGAAGGGGCGAGGATGGCATACTGATTGTTCTGAGATACAAAATCACTGATGCAAACCCTTCTGGATTTACAAATCTCTCAGGTTGCATAACTCGAAAAGCAATATATAAGGTAACAAACACTCCCAACCCGAAAAGAACAAATAATGAACGGATTCGAGTGGCTGGAAGTATAACCACAACAGGCATAACAATCAATGAACTGATTCCATTGGCAATCATTGCCAGAGGCATTAACGCAACCAATAAAAAAATGATATAAAGCAGAGGCGCTTTGAATACAATGCCATAGGCGATAAATGCAGGTAATGTATATAAAATCATCATCCATGAACTGTCAAATGTGCTTTCAATCCAGCGGGCAATAAATATGTTTTCAGATGGGATCGGTAAACCATGGACAAGCCCCAGATCTTTACTTAGAAAAAGTTTGGAAAGAGTGGTTAAAATTGCACTGAAAATAAGCAATGAAAATAATGTTAGCAAAATCATGGAAAGCAACTTGAAAGATAAGTAATCACCAATACTTTCAATATTTTTAAAATATGTCAACACCCGGTAAGAAACATAAAAGATGACAGACCAGATCATCAGGCCAATCCCTGAAAAAAAAAACAGTCCCACTTTTTTTTTCATCGACAATCGCTGGCGTATTAGCGCCAGAAACCTGGGTCTTATGAGTGATTGAATGTCTGTCATGGGATTGATTCCATTTTAGTTTCAAGTGTGAGTTGGAAAAAGATATCTTCCAAATCTTCTGTACCGCTTTTTGCCGATGATTTCAGATCCTCCATTGATCCAGTTGCAATAAGCTTTCCTTTATGAATAATGCCAACCCGATCACATATTTGTTCAGCAAGACTGAGTGTGTGTGTAGACAAAAAAATTGTGGTTCCTTCATGTGAACGTTGTTTAAAAACATTTTTGACAAGCTTGATTGCTACAGGGTCAAGTCCAACCATGGGTTCATCAACAATAATGATGGGGGGATCATGCAGCAAAGCAGAAATCATTATTAAACGCTGTTTCATGCCATGTGAATAAGCTTCTATTAATTCATTTTGACGGTCTTCAAGGCTGAACTCTTTTAACAATCGACTGGACTTTTTTGTAAAATCATCATGAGAAATTTGATAAAAATCAGCAATAAAGCGTAAGTATTCGATCCCGGTCAGCTTTTCATAGATATAAGGACGATCGGGAATATAACCCACCAGACGTTTGGCATTTACGGGGTCGGAATTCATTGAAATACCCGATAAAATAACATTTCCACTGGTGGGTGCCAGAAGACCTGCCATGATTTGAATGGTTGTTGTTTTCCCCGCACCATTAGGGCCAATAAAGCCAAATATTTCACCGGGTGAAACACTCAAGTGAATATTATCTATCGCGATATTTTGTCCATATTGTTTGTATAAATGAATAAGTTTAATCATATTTCTTTTCTAATACATTGATATGAATATTGCCAATCATTCCCAAAAGCGTCATTTGTGCATCGGGATTACCTTTTACCAATCGGATATGGGTAACATCTGCTGGAAATTGTTCCATAATAACGTCCAGTGAAATCCAACCATTTAAATAAATTTGATTCCATGCATGATAATAAAAACGACCATCAAGATAGACCAAACCAGCGGCTATTTGAGTTGGAATACCAGCTGCTCGCAAAAAAGATGCCATCAAAATAGCATGTTCATTACAATCTCCTCGTTTGTGCTTAAGCGTTTCAAGCGCATTAGGCACTGATAAAACCGGTTTTTTTTGAATATTTTTCGTCATCCAAACCAATAATTTTTTAATTTTAATCATAACGGGATCAGTTTTTCTGACAATTTTGTTTAACTGTTCTAAAATTAGTGGGTGGTCAGAAGGTATAAAGATTGTGGGGCGTATAAATTCTTCCATAGGTTCTATTGAAAAAGGTGGTGCTGGAATACGTTCTCTTTTTATGGTTAATCGTATATCATTATTAAGTTGTTGACGTCCCCCATCGAGAATTTTGGTATCAAAAGGGCCATCAATCTGAAATGAAATTTCATTCAATTTTTCAGGATTATCAATAATTATATTACTTTTAATGGATACCCATTCAATTAAATCTTTTAGTTTGGATGATGTTAATCCGCTGATCGCATTATTTTTACTTGTTTTTTGTAAGGTCATGCCCATCAAGCCTTTTTCTTGAACAATCTGACCATTTGAATCAATCCATGCTGAAGATTTCATACCCATAAATTCCATTGTATAAATGGAACAAGGATAATCTATTTTATCAACCTGAATTGTTTCTTTTCCGGTGCAGGATAATTCGACTGTTCGCATTCCCATAGTTGAAGGATCGAAGAGTTTGATTTTTTGTTTTTCGCCTGGTTTGAGTTGCAACGCATAAGCAGCATCCATTAAAGCTGTGGGTAAAAATATTTTTTCTTTGATTGGAATAAGGGTTTCTTTTTCATCAAGAACAAGTCTCATGATATCAGGTTCTATTGTTCCCTGTACGTTAAAAGAAAATGGATCTGAGTTAAGTTCAAAAGAAAATTCTGCCAAAGACATATCTTTATTCAAAACAGCTTCAGTTTTGATAAATAATTCATTAACAACACCCATTGTGTTTAACTGTAAGTAAGTTTTGTCCGATAAAAGATATAGTTCATGCTGAGGTTGAATCATTCGATGACTGTAACCAATTTTTTGTTTTTGATGATAGATATTCATCCATGATTCTTGAGCTGATAATGTCTGAGAAACATCTTTGAGTAAGTTAACATTTTGATCAAATACACCTAACCGAATACAAATGAGCGTTATAAAAATAGTGCCACATGTAAACAATCCAATAAATGGCCATTTGGCCTGATAATTATTTTCTGATGTTCGCATTGAATTTCTTTTTTGATGTTTTTTGTGTTGATATGTTGCAAATCTTAATGAAATCAATATAAAATAGCAATAAATATACCAGATAAACAAATATAATCCCATTAAGATATCTTATTTTTCTTGATCGTTTGTGTATCATTGTGTATACGTCAGTAAGTTTGAAAGGAGCTGCCATGAAAGAAACTGAAAAAGAAGATCAGCACACTGTTGATGTATCTGAGCATAATGTAGATCATATGGATATAGAAGAAATTGTCAAATTAGATAAACGGTTTGGCCGTATTGCTATTAAAAATAAATTGCTGACACTTGACCAGGTTAAAGATGCACTTCGAAAACAAGATTATATATATAAGACTTCTAATTATGTAATGTTAATCGGTGATATTCTTGTTGATTCAGGTCTGTTGGGAGAACGATATCGTGATGCCATTTTAAAGCGTCAAAATCGGGTTAGCAATGGTAAAAAAAGACACAAAAGTTTTGGTGATATTGCCATTGAAAAAGGTTTTATTACGCCTGAGCAGCTTGAATTTGCGCTATCTTTACAATCAAAGGAATATAAACAAACTCGAAATGTTTTGTTTTTAGGAGATATATTATTAAATCAAAAAATTATTACAGAAAATCAACGTGATGAAATAGTCCGTATTCGTGATGAATATCGTCAATCAACTATTTCAACTGTTCAAGAAATCAATATCCAGAAAAAAACAACTTTTGAAACACCTCAAGAACAAACACCTCAAGAGCAAATACCTGAAATAGATTCATCTGATGAAACAGATGGTGATAATCAGGAAAAAGAACCTGTAGAATCTGTAAATCAAAATTTACAAAAATCTTTGGAAGAATCTCCTCCCAAAATTGAAGAAGATCAGAATGATGACGATGACGATGACGATGACGATGAAGGTGGCGAACTTCAATCTGACTTGAATTTAGATGAAAACCTTAAAATATTAATATCTGAAGATAAATTGGAAGCTTTTTTACAGGTACATGCAATGTTACCTGTTAGAACAAAATTGATTGATTTGAAGCATTATATCAATGAAAATGGTATTCAGCATGGCCTGGTAAAAAATAAAGTTTTAAAAGAATGGTTGAGCAATAAAAAGAAACGACGTCGGCCGTTAAAAATTGCTGAGGGTACACCACCTGTTCCCCCCAAGAATGCACAAATTGTTTTCCATTTTGAAACATCTCCGAAACAAGCGGGGACCCTAAAAAAAGATGGTTCCATTGATTTTAAAAACAGAGGAGAAACCATATCAGTTAAGAAAGGAACATTACTTGCTGAAAAAATACCACCTGAAGAAGGCAAGCCTGGACTGGATGTTACTGGGAAAATAATTGATATTGAAAGACCGAAAGACGTTAATGTAAAAACAGGTAAAGGCACCAGCCGTTCACCAGATAATTTATTTGTCTTTGCCGCTGTCAATGGAATGCCGGAGCTGGATAATAATGGAAAAATAAATGTTCATCAGGTTTTGGTTATCAATGGTGATGTTGGTATGCATACAGGGCATGTTTTTTTTGATGGCGTGGTTCTTGTTAAAGGTGAAATATCTCCAGGATTTCAGGTGAAAGCAGAGCGTCTTGAAGCTAATGGCATAATGAATGCCGAAGTTCATACAACCGGTGATGTGATGGTTAAAGGCGGCATTGTTGGCGCTACTATTACGTCAATGGGAACAATCAATGCTAGATTTCTAAAAGCAGCAAAAATTAAAACCAAAAATGATCTTGTTGTTCAAAAAGAAATTGTTGATTGCGTTTTAGATATTGGTGGGAAATGTCTTTGTGAACGTGGAAAAATAGTGGCTTCACAAATTGCCTCCGCTCAGGGCATTAAAGCAACTGAAATTGGTTCTGAATCATCAGCAGCATGTAAAATTATGGTTGGAATCAGCGCAAAAATTCAAAAAAAACTGGCGCGTCTCAAAAACACGCTTGAACACTGTAAAAAAGATGAACAAGCTGAAATCAAAGCAGAAATTAGTCGTGTTAAATCCAGGGAATTGTCTGGTGTTGTGGATGGTATAGCAGATATTGTTGTTCCAAAAGGGATTATAGCAGCTGAAATTCAAACCAGAGGTAAAATTGTTGCGGGTTATATTAAAAATTCAGTCATTGAATCTTTAGGACATGTTGTTGTTCAAACAGAAATTAACCGATGTAGAATTCAATCGGGTGGTGAAATTCATGCTCAAAAGGGCAAAATTCTCATGTCGAATATCACGGCTTTAAATGGCATTACAGCAATGGAAGTAGGATCCGAGTTGTCGGCACCCTGTAGACTCTGTTTTGGTATGAATGAAACAGTTCAGGAACGTTTAGAAACCTTTCAAAAATCTTTAGACATTAAACAGCGGGATATTGAGCAATCTAAAGAATTGTATGAAAATTTTCAGAAAAAATTTAAACAGTTTGAAATTGATGCCCAAGATATCAGTTGGATTAAGCAATACACTAAAAATTTGTCCGGTCCGATGAAAAAGAATCTGGATAGCCTGGACACTGTTCCTCCACAAAGTCGAATGATTAAAATAAAAGAATATTTAGGCACTATGGATGCTAAGATGAAAGCATCAGACTATACAAAAGAATATCGAAATCTCAGGCAGATTCAAGAGTATATGGAAAAATATTTTGGTCGCCATGAAAAAATGTCAGATACAATAAATGGCTTAAAAGATAAAATCAAAGATTTAGGCACCGAAATAAAAGAACTACAGGTTGATATTCGTGCACTTTCAGCAACTGTTATCATGAATCCCAATGCTGTTACACAAATTTTGGGAAAAATTTATAGTCGTACTGATCTTAAAAGCCCCAACGCTTCAATGCTTTTGACACAGGATTTAGGGCCCTGTAAAATAAGTGAACAATCAGGATCAGGTGAATCGGGAAGTAAAATTGTCATTCAACGAACAGGCTCAATTCCGGAAAAGCCCAAAGAACCACCCAAAAAAGAAGATACCCCAAAAGAAGAAAGCAAGAAATCAGATCCCAAAAAAGGTCCTTCTAAAGTTATTGTTTTGGGGCGTATTACAGCTTCAACATCAGGTCTTACACCTTCCGGAGTACCCAATGTGACCGTTTCACTTAAAGGATGGAAAGATAAAAAAGAAGCCCGGACAGACACGAATGGAGATTTTGTTATTCCATCGCTGAGACCTGGCAAATATACGTTAACCGTTCAATCCAAAAACCGGCCACCTTTAATAAAAAAAATTAAATTAACTGAAAAAAAAGTTGACCTTGGTGAATTATTGCTTAAAGGTACTTAAATGCAACTCGTGAGTTCTTTTTTTTATTCATGCATTATCAATTTGGAGGATACCCATGAAATATAAAATTATTTTTATATGCTTGATGCTGGTCATCATGCCCACAATTATTTTTTCAAGTCCCATGAAAAACAATCGTCGAAGTCCTGTTGTCATTGCCGTTGAAAGTGTCGGCCCGGCTGTTGTCAATATAAGTGCAGAGCAAGAAGTTCGTACCAGGCATCCTTTTTCCTTTGGCGGACGTTCTTTATTTGATTCATTTTTTAATGATTTTTTTGATCCTGGTTACAGTAAAAAATATACGCGAACCAGTCTGGGATCGGGTGTTATCATAGATGGTAAAAGAGGGTATATTTTAACCAATGAACATGTATTACTGAGAACAGGAACGATTAAAGTTATTCTAAAAGATGAACGTGTCTTTGAAGCCCATCTGGTTGGAGCTGATCCTGATCATGACCTGGCTGTCCTACGCATAGAATCAAAAGAAAAACTTCCAGATGTTTCAATGGGAAACTCCAATGACATTATGATAGGCGAAACTGTTATTGCGATTGGAAATCCTTTTGGCTTTGAACATACTGTTACCACAGGTGTTATCAGTGCTTTGGGACGAACAATTCGTTCTGAAGATCGCATATATCGTAATTTTATCCAAACAGATGCTTCTATTAATCCGGGAAATAGCGGTGGTCCCTTATTAAATATTAATGGCGAACTGATTGGCATTAACACAGCTATTTATGCCAAAGCGCAGGGAATCGGTTTTGCGATACCGATCAACAAGGCTCGAAAAGTAATCGATGATTTGATAAAATTTGGCGAGGTTCAAAAAGCATGGATTGGGCTTTCTATTCAGGATATTGATGAACGTGTTCGAAGTTATTTAGGAATTTCTGGGGCACATGGTGTTATTGTGACTGAAGTTATGAAAAAAAGCCCTGCCAGCATTGCCGGTATAGAAGAAGGTGATGTTATCCTTAAATTTGGAAATCAAAAAATTGAGACGTCCAGTGATTATGAAGCGATTATCAATGATATTACAGCAAATGAGAGCATTTCTTTGCTGATTGTTCGTAATGGTAACGAACAGGCAATCAAGTTGACAGCATCTGTTTTTCCTGATGATTTAGCTGAAGAATTATCAGCAACTTTGCTGGGAATCCAAATTGAGGATATAACGCGCGAGAATCAAAAGCGATATCGAATTGCTTCTAAAGAAGGGGTAGTGATTTCCAAAATTCACAGATCATCATATCTTGCAAAAATAGGCGCAGATGTTGGCGATGTGATTCGACAAATTAATGAAATTGTCATAAAAGATAACAAGGATTATCAAAAAGCCTTGATTAAATATCGAAATAAAGCCAGTGTATTGGTATTATTACAACGTGGATATGAGCAATACTATATTACTGTTCGTCTTTAGCCTCTGCATCTTTTGGTATTCTGATTGAAAAAACAGTTCCCTGACCTGGGCTGCTATCACATTCTATTTCACCGCCGAGAGATTGTGTGACAAGATTATAAACAATATGCATTCCCAATCCGGTTCCACCCTGACCACGCTTTGTGGTATAAAATGGATCGAATATTTTGGAAAGTTGTTCCTCATTCATTCCAACACCATCATCACTATACACAATCATCACTTTTTTGCCTTGCTCAACAATTTCAATGGAAATGTGTCCCTTTTCAATGCCATCAAACCCATGAATCAATGAATTCATGACAAGATTAGTAAGCACCTGCATAATAACGCCCGGATAACTGTTTAACTCTAACATTTCCGAGCAATCAACAGTGATTTGATGATCTGTTCGCTTATATCGCGGGCGCAGGCTGATAAAAACTTCATCTATATAATGTTTAAGTCCAAACACTCTTTTTTCTTCAACTGCCTGATCCACAGCAACTTGTTTAAAACTTTGAACCAATTCAGCAGCACGATTTAAATTCGATAATATTGAAGAAGCGGATTCAAGGCCAATTTCTATATATTTTTTAAAATCGGATCGTTTTAAACGGTTTTCATCAAATAATGATTTAATTTCACGTGTTTTTCTTTCTAAAAACGATGAAGCTGTCACAGAAATGCCAAGAGGCGTATTGATCTCATGAGCAACACCGGCCACTAATCCTCCCAAAGATGCCATTTTTTCAGATTGAATGAGTTGGTGTTGGGTTTTTTTCAGTGTTTCCAATGATTCCTGAAGCGCTTTACTCGAAGCTTCGGCATCATCTCTGGCTTGTCTAAGTTCTTCTTCATTCTGCTTTTGAATGGATATATCTCTGGCAATACCCACCAGATGTGTTGGGTTATGATTTTCATCTTTCAGCAAATTGACAGCCATCATGGTTGGAAAAGTTGTTTCATTTTTACGTTTATGTCCAACCTCACAAACATGAAATCCTTGAGTTTCAATCCGTCGAACCAATGGAATAATTTCTTCATTCATTTGCTGTTTGGTATGAAAAAATGAAATGGTTTTGTTGTTCAAAGAAGAAGGGTCATAACCATGCATTTGCGCCCAGGCGTTGTTGACATAGTCAATTTTTCCCATGAGATTAAACACAGCAATTCCATCGATAGACTGCTCGACTGCCATTTGAAGCATGAATGTTCGTTTTAAGGGCTTTACGATAGCACGAGTGACAATAATTGTAATTAATGTCAACGATACAACAATAACGACAACACATAAAATAAGATTTAAATATCGCTGATTATAGGTAATATCAATAATGGATGTAAACTCTTCTTTAAGCGCCTTTTGGTACGATTCACTAAGTTCAGATAAAGAATCACGAATAGCGTCAGCTTCGAGAGCAAGTCGGACAGACCTGTCACTCATAAATAAACTCAGTTCATCTGGCGGTAGGTTGTCAGAGTTGAGATCCATGTCATCACGAAACGCTTCAGTCATTGACTTATAAAGAGTATTTCCTGATTTTGTAAATAATTCTAAATGATTATGTAATAATTGAATTTCTTTTCTTTTTGCATCGTCTAATTGGGATAGCGCCATAATATTTTTTAGTGATTTAAGAGCTTTTTCTGAATTTTTTCGGGCAGACTCAACAAATATTTCTTCACCAGACATAACAGCATCTTCATATAAATCCATTTGTTCTTTAAAAGCAGAGCGTGCGATTCGGCTTTGTGTTGTTGCTGGAAACAAATAGTTAGAAACATGCTCAATTCGTTTTTCAGTATGCGATCCTAATGTAAAAACAATAAGTGTTGAAATAAAATACCCTATGACAAGAATACCAATACTAAACCAGATTTTTGTTATGATTGTAAACTTACTTCGTTTTTTTGAAGATTTATTTTTCATTTTACCCTCAATTACAGTTAAAAAAACTTGACATTACATGGAATCCTGTATGATGATACTAATTGTAAAAAAAAGAGTTCTTAAATAGCAATAATCATACCCTGAAAGCGTGGATTCAACCATCAAATCCCAGGGAATAATTATTAAAAAAAGGAGATTGATTTCATGCAAAAAAATAGAGTCTTAATACCAGTTGATGCATCCGATCATTCAATGAAGTCTGTTGAATATGTTGCTGCTGTTTTTTCAGCAAGTCAAACTGAAATTGTTCTTTTTCATGTGTATTCACAAATTGAAGATTTTTTTAGCAGCCTTGATATTTCATTAGATTCCCATAAGGTTAAAATGAATGATCTGCTAAAAAGCCATCAACAATCGATCAATACATTCATGGAAAAGTCCAGAACTATTTTAACAACAGCCGGTTTTTCAGATGCAGATATTACCATTAAAATAAAACCCCAGCATATGCAAGGAATCGCTGATGAAATCTATAATGAATCTAAGCATCATTACACTGCTCTTGTCGTAGGCCGAACAGGTATCAGTCAACTCAATACATTTATCGGCAATACGACTGCGAGTCTGATCGAGCTTACCCGACACATTCCATTGATTATCGTTGACACTGTTCCAAAAAGCAATAAAGTTTTAATCGCCTATGATGGGACAGAAAGTGCGGATCGTTCAGTTCAATGTGTTGGTAAGTTGTTGGCTGGGACATCATATGATGTTTTAATCTATCACGTTGTTAAATCATTAAAATATTCACTCATTGGAATCATTGAAATTTTAGCTTCACCAACGTTTGAAAAAGAATACTATAACAAACAGCGTGAAGCCATTATGGAAAAGATAGAATCTGCATCAGAAATGTTAACCCAGAATGGCTTAGGCAATGGACAGTTATCCAAAGAAATCAAAACCGAAGTTAAAAGCCGAGCACATAGTATTATGAAAAAAAGTGAAAAAGATGGATATGACACCATTGTCGTTGGCCGAAGTGGGGATAATCTTTCAAACACTATTGGTATTGGAACTGTAGGCCGAAAAATTACTGGAATGGCATCAAATCACATAATATGGATTGTCAATTAAATAGTTTTAGTAAACGTTGGGCATGAGGACAACACGGACGTTTCATGCCCACATTGTCCTCTCTTTTCAATACTATAATTTCCCATTCATTACATCTTGAACCACCTGATGGTAACGTTCAACAGTTCCTGTATCATGAATGTACTCATTTGTTTCGTAACA
>Ga0272440_1000772_pt1 | contig 26903 bp, 29 predicted proteins | sample SSMMMBAug17_FD_192440 | JGI IMG/M metagenome (GOLD analysis project Ga0272440, IMG submission 192440) | Marine sediment archaeal communities from Little Sippewissett salt marsh, Falmouth, MA, United States - SSM-MMB-Aug17 | ecosystem: Environmental > Aquatic > Marine > Wetlands > Sediment ...
AATTAAACACTTCAAGTCCCTTTAGGGACGACACAGGAATAGCCTGGAGTTTCAACTCCAGGCGGGCGAACATTTTTAGTTGATTTTACTTTTATCTACCCGAAAATTTATGATCGCTTACTTAAATAGGTTTTATTACATAACCACATTGATTTTTGTTTAAATTGGGATCAGTTGTGCCGATAAGGACGAAGTCTGTCCGCTATCTTTTTTCATTCAGAATTAATAACAGTTGTATTATATTTATTAACATTTCTTACTGCCAGGAGATGTTATCTTGACAGGTACCATTCTCATAATGGAGATGCTCTTATTATTATGGAATTTACTGAAACTATAGTTTAATAGAGTATAGGCTTAAATAAATAATTAGGATGAGGTGTGAATGAGAGTTTCAATAATTATTACATCTTATAATTATTCTATGTATTTAGAAAGATGTTTACGAAGTTGTCTTTCCCAAAATTTTTCAAAAAACGATTATGAGGTAATTGTTGTTGATGATGCCAGTACAGACAATACAGTAGATATTTTAAATAAATTTAAATATTATCCAAATTTTCGATTTATTATTAATAAAAAAAATGTTGGCGTTGCTAAAACTGCAAATATTGGAATTAGCTCCTGCCTTGGCAGATATTTTATCCGTGTTGATGCTGATGATTATGTGAATAGAGATATGCTTTATTTTATGGTTAGATATATGGAATCGAATATTAATGCTTTCTGTGTGGCATGCGACTATATTTTAGTAGATAACTTTGGTAAAAAATTAGAACGTAAATATGCTGAAGAAAATCCTGTATCATGTGGCATTCTTTATCGGACAGATTTAATAACAAAATATGGTATGTACAATAGTGATTTCAGGCACAGGGAAGAGGAAGAACTAAGGCAGAGATTGATGGGATTTTATGATATTCATTATTTAAAAATACCATTTTATAGATACAGGATGCATGATACTAATAAGACCAAACAACTTTCTGAAATGGAACGTTACAAAAAATTGTTGGAAAGTAAATCATATGGTTCCACAAAATCTTCAGAATCCCGGCCCATGATTGAAATAGAACCTGATCCTGATGATAGACCAATAGATCAATATGTTGTAGTAGTTATTCCAGCTCGTGGTGGTTCCAGGCGCCTTAAAAGAAAGAATATTTATCCAGTATGGAACAAACCAATGATTTATTGGGCTATAATTGCGGCAAAACAATCCCAATTTGTAAAAGGTGTATTTGTATCCACAGAAGATCAGGAAATAAAAGAAATTTCTGAACAATTTGGAGCTGAAGTAATTGACAGACCTGATGAATTTTCTCAGGGAAAAGTCTATAAACAAAGCGCTATATGTCATGCAGTCAGCGTAATTTCTGAAAAATATCAAAAACCGACTCTTGTTGTCAGTCTTCAAGCCAACTCGCCGCAGGTTGAAGCAAGTCACATTGATCAGGGAATCAAACATTTGATGAAATATAAAAAGCAAGAAGTTATTTCTGTTGATTCAAATCTTAACCAAAATGCTGCAATTCGGATTATGAACTATAATGCTGTTTTTCAAAAAACTTTAAGTACTAATTTAGGTGTATTTGTTACTGATTTATATGATGTTCATAGACAAAGTGATGTTGAATACCTTGAAAAAAAAATAATAAGATCCTAACCTTGATAAACTATTAATGAAAATAATTTTTTAAAATTGTCAAATAGGTTTGTTGTATAACCTTCTGTATCTTTAACGTAAATAAATTGAGACAGGCTTATGCCCAAGATAGAGACTATAAAGTGCTCGGTTTTATATGAAGTACGCATTTGGTAGCTGATAATATTTATGGCAACCCGCAGTTTTAGATAGCAAACCTTAAACTGTTTGCGTTGAATATCCTAGCACATACATGAAAGATTATTGAAAATGAACACGAAATTTTTTCCCAAAAAACTGATAATTTCAATCAGTAGCATACTATTATTCTTATTTATGTTAATTATCTATGAAAATGTAGTTATAAGGCCATTTCCTTTTATAGCTATGAAGTATGTTACATCAAGTGAAGATTTTAATGCTTCTCCGGATTCTATTGAAAAACTTCAAAACATATCCTTCAAAATACCATTAAACAAAATGAATACTGAACTGTTAAAAAACTACCTTAAAGGATATAAAACAAAGGATTTTAATATATTCGAAGACGATCTAAAGGCTGCTGTTCTGGCAACAAGAACATTAATACATAACTCCAAAGGTTCTGTCAGAAGAAACATCAACCAGATAATTACTATCGACAAAAAGTTGGACAATATTTGTTCTGAAAATGCAAAAATTTTTGCGGCATTAGTGCAATCTATTGGTTACCAAAGTCGAGTAGTATGGATGTGTGGCCATACTGTAGCAGAAATTTACCATCCAGATTCTGGCTGGATATTGATAGACCCCTTTGGAAACACTGCCTTTAAGGATAAATATGGTAACTATGTTGATTTATTAACTATAAACAAGGATTATCAAAACGTAAAACCTGTCAACATTATTAAACGAAGACATGCAGACTGTGCAGATTATATTGAATCCAATTATTTTCAAAAAAATAAAAAGATTGTTTATAATGATCAGAGATGTTATGTTGCTTTGGATGGGAATTCATTATTTTCATTTCATGTTCAACATAGAAAAGTTTCAAGTATTTTGCGGAGTATTATATTTGGTAAGAGTACTGTTGGTAAAGGAATTCAATATATTGCAGAGGACAGTGAAAAATTTGGCAATTTTGGTATTACTTTTTATAACAGGTTTTTTTTGATTATATGAAAATGTTGATATACTTGACTCTGTTGATATTAAAGCAAGAGATTTGAAAAAAAATATAATATAATAGATGGTACAGTAATTGAAAATATAGCTTTTGGAATAAGGATGATGATGTTGATTGAGAATTAATTGAAGAATGCTATCATTTTTAAAAAAAAGCTTGCTATGTTGGATAGTATATGATATGGTTTTATATAAATTATTTGACAATTTGTATTTAGCAGTATAGTCATTAATTATACCTTGATTACATAAAAAAATAGTATATTATATACTATTTAGTTTCATAAAACGCAGTACTAGTTTCAGGAGAATAAAAAAACATGCTCTTACGACCAGATTTCAATAAAGTGTTTATCATTTCGGAACTTCATCCACAGCATTCAGGAGATATAAACATTCTGCAAACCATGATACTCCAATCAAAAATGGGTGGTGCTGATGCTGTTAAATTGCAATTATATGACACAAAAAAATTACATGGTAATAATAAACGAGAATATTTACAGATAACAAAAGAAGAACTGGCTGATATTAAAAGATATGCTGACAATATTGGAATTGAACTTTTTGCATCTGTTTTTGACAAGACCCGTCTTGAATGGTGTAATGATTTAGGTTTTAAGTTCCATAAAATTGCCAGTAGATCTGTAAAAGACAAGGAATTGTCAGAGGCTATTATTGCTACTGGAAAACCTGTTTATATATCTTTAGGTATGTTTGATTGTACTAAGGGCTTTCCATATCAATCCAATAATATAGTCTATTTTTATTGCGTAACAAAGTATCCTGCTTTTTTGGAAGATGTTAAAATGCCTGTATTTACAGATGAGACGGGTTTTATGGGATACAGTGATCATACTACTGGAATTGCTGCCTGTATATATGCTGTTTCTAGAGGGGCCAGGTTTATTGAAAAACATTTTACATTGGATAAAGCCAGACAGTATTCAACTGAAAAAGCGCATTTAGGTTCAATGGATTTTGATGAATTATGTAAACTTCGGCAGTTGGTTGACGGAATTACCATAATGCTCAACAATTCAGCAGAAAATTAATTATGAAATTAAAAAAAATTATAAGGGCTATCAGTAATGACAGGCGTGTAATATTACCTTTTCAATATTATACTGAATGTAAGGAATCAATTTTTTGTTTAGTCTTTTCATCTCATTCAAGCAATGCCAAAATATATATGCATTATGATAAACAACAAAGATTCATTGCAAAGACTATATTGAGTGATTGTCACATTGACAGTCAAAAGATTAACCCATTCAACGAACTTGAAAAAAAAATTCCCATAGAAGATAAAAATTTTGAAGAACTTTTTTTTGATATGCACATAGCTTCAAAATCCAGTCGAAATATTTGGTATGATAAAAATATTTTAAAAAGAATTAATAATATCTATCCAAAACCACCTGTTATTATTGGTGGATGTGGGCGTTCAGGAACAACACTTCTGTTATCAATCCTTGGTGCCCATCCTTCAATTCATGCTATTAATGATGAAATTTATGTGTTTTATCCCATGCCTTTTCGTTTACAGCGATTAGAAGATGCATTGATTAAAGAAAAATCAGATGAAAAAAAACGATGGTGCGAAAAAACGCCGAAAAATGTTCGTTCAATAGAAGATATTCTAACGCTTTTTGAAAATAATGTAAAATTTATTCATATTGTACGTGATCCCAGAGATGTTATTACATCTATCCATCCTAAACATCCTGATAGATACTGGGTTTCAATTGAAAGATGGGTGGAAGATGTTAAAGTAGGTTTAGAGTCTAAAAAAAATACGTTAATTGTTCGATACGAAGATTTGGTTCAAAATACAGAAAAAACAGTTCGTATAATATGTGATTATATTAATGAACCTTTTTATAAAAAAATGCTTGATATAAAAAAATATTCGACAATTCAAAAAAATGTTGCATGGGGCAAAAATGTCAAATCTATTCATGATGATAGTGTAGAAAGGTGGAAAAAGCCTGAATATCAAGATAAAATTGGCAGCTTAATGCAAAATGATGAGGCAGTGAAATTAATGGATGAGTTAGGTTATTATGGATTCGAAAAAATTAAAAGAAGGAAACTATAAGTTGTTATGGCAAGAATAACTTTTCCCATTTTCAGGTTAAATTTTTTGAAAAATATTGGAGGTGTAATTGATGAGGGTTTAAAACAAGGGCATAAGATAAACCTTTTGTATGACAGCACGATGGTCAATTCTTTCCAAAGGGGTTTAATAGCGCCATCAGCTAATAATATTCCAAAATTTCAAAATGGCCTGCCAAATATTATTGCCTATGAAGGTATTAATAAATTGGCTGAAACAGTAAAAAATATAACAGATGTTTTTGTTACACATCACGGATTACCTTATGATTTTTATGATAAATCTTATCCTGTTACAGATCAATTTGAATCTGTGAAAAAAGCGGGAATACCAATTGTTTCATTGATGTCTCATTTCTATGATAGTTGTGTAACAAAGTTAGAAGCATTAGAATTTTTTGATGCTGTTTGTACTCTTAGTCGTCATAGCTTTGAATCGCAAAAACAAATCCTTATTCAGTTATCTGATGAACACCATTCATACTTTAAATATGATAAACAAAGAATTGAAAATGTGCTAAATAATAAAGTTCATATTACTGGATCAGCATTGTTTGATTTGTTTGAAAGAATTCATCTGGCCAGAATAAAGCAAAAACAAAAAACAGATATTATTTTATTTATGCCCAAAATTGATCCTCATCCATATATGAGGCTTGTAATCAATAGCCATCCGCGTTTATTGTCTTTATTATTGTCTTTAGGCCGATATCAAGGTAGATATTTCTTTGAAATAATAAAAACACATCCATTTAAAAAATTTTTAAAAAAACTTAAAACCTTTGCTTTGCAACATGATCTCGAAATTATAGCAAAATCCAGGCCCAAACATGGCGGACATTATAATAAAAACTTAAGAAAAATATTTAAAGAATTTATAACAGGTGAAAATGATAATTTTTATCCTGATTATTCAAGCGCTGAATTGTTTAAACATGCAAAATTTTCAATTCATATGAGAACATTTTCAGTTCTTGAGGCTGTTATTTCAGGAGTTCCAGCCATTCATTTTCAAATTCCAATACTTAATGAACGTGATGTATCAGATAAATTCCTTCTGCATAGACTTTACTATACCAGAGTAGTCCGTAATGCAGAACCTGATTCATTATTTAATTATTCAGGCTGTGTTTGGAATGTGCCCTGGAAAGACGCCATTGACTTCTTAGAAAATATTTCGCCTGAACAATTAAAACAGACTCCTGAAAAACGCAAAGAATATTGCGAATATTTTTGTGGAATATCAGAAGGCAGAGCTGCTGAACGTCAAATGAATATTATTGAAAGATTTGTTTAGAAAAACAATAATTTAATATCTTATAAGGAAATATAATGAATGATGTCGTAGAAAAATCTGTTTTATGGTGGAAAGAGAATAAATATACAAAAATTATTCGTCAAAAACATATACCTGTTTTAACTAATTTATTTGGTATCAAATGGAAATATAAAGAAAGTATTTATGGGAATTATTTTAAACAAAAAAATTCCAAAATATTTTTGAAAGCAATTAATAATTTTTGTAAATTAAAGAATTTTAGACTCGGAGATGAATCAAACCTTTTTGAACCAGGCTCTAATTGCGGCAGAAATTTAAAAATACTATTTGATAGATATAATTCTAATTGTTATGCTTTTGATATCTCTCAAGAAGCAATTGATATTTTAGAACAAAAAGTATTTGCAGGTATTGATAACAAAGTATTTACGAGTGTTGGAAATATTCTAAAAAGTAATTATTTAGATAAATTTGAAGATAATTATTTTGATCTGGTATTTACTCATGGTTTTTTGATGCACTTGCCAATTATACCTGAAAAAAAAAAATTGATTGAGTCTTTAAAACGTATTGCACAACATATTATTATTTTTGAATTATATGATAAGAATAAAACAGGAACTTATACTTTTTATAATAATAATGAATATTGTTTATCTTATGATAATTATGAATCATATGGATTAAAATATCAGCCTGATGCTGATTATGAAAAAAAGCAATTAAGAATTTATTATCGTTAAACTTTTAAATATCATCACAAAATGTATTTGTTGGACAAGAAAGAATGTTAAATGCTATGCTACAAATAAAATGTAGAGTATGTGGCTCAAATGATTTTAAGCAATGGGGATGCAAAAATGGGTCGATACTTTATCAATGTAAACATTGTGAACTTGTTTTTTTTTATCCCTATCCTTCTCAAAAACAATTAGATGATTTTTATACTAATTCAAGTTATCATCAAAAAAGGGGCTATTCAGGACAAAATCAGGCGGGCGAGCTAAGAAAATTAATGTATGGCTTAGATATTGCGGATTTGGAAAAACATATACCAGGCGGTGGAAAATTTTTGGATGTTGGATGTGCAGAAGGATTATTTTTATCTCATTTGAAATCAGCTAAATGGGAATGCTATGGAATGGATGTTTCAGAAACAGCGCTGGAAGAAGCAAAAAGACAAACACGAGGGATTCATTATTTTAATGCCGGTATTGAGACTATTCCTACAGATGATTGTTTTTTTGATGTTATTCATATGAGAGGTGTTTTTGAGCATTTGCTTCATCCTGATGGAGTTATTAAAGCACTTAAGAAAAAATTAAAAATTGGTGGACTGCTGGTTTTAAGTAATACGCCTAATATTAAAAGTATTTGTGCAATATTATACAGAGGACGATTTAAACTTGTTTTACCAAATGAACATGTTAATTATTTTTCTTTAAAAACGATTAAGGTTTTAAGTAAAAATAACAATTTTTCAATTAAACATGTTTCATATCCATACTTTGGAAGTCCATATGAATCATTTTTTGGGGACTCATTTAATCTTTTCCGCAATTTAATAACAGGTGAGGAATCACCACCTTATTGGGGAAGTATTTTTACTCTATATTTAAAAAGAAGATAATGTTATGGGACAAATAGTTGGTATTATTCCTGCTCGTGGAGGTTCAAAAGGAATTCCACGTAAAAATATAAAATTTATCAATGGTATGCCTTTAATAAAGTATTCTATTAAAGCAGCACAAGAATCTCGTAAGCTGGATTCGTTTTATATCTCAACAGAGGATCAAGAAATAAAAGAAATTGCTATTTCATTTGGTGCTTCAGTTATTGATAGACCCTTTGAATTAGCAGGAGATAATACTTCAACCTTTGCTGTATTGCAGCATGCCTGGCAGGTTTTGGGATCTGAAATTGAAGCTATAGTGTGCCTTCAGCCCACCTCTCCCTTAAGAAGTGCAACGCATATTGATGATGCCATTTCTTTACTAACACCTGAGATCAATACAGTTATAGGTGTTTGCAGGGATAAACGGTATTGTTGGGAAATAAAGTCAGATGAAACTGCACTGGCTTTATTTGATGAAAGAAAACCTCGTCAAATGATGAAACCACGGTATGCAGAAAACGGTTCAATTTATGTTTGCCGAACCAATGTGTTTGAAAACAATGATGATAAGTTAGGCATGGGAATTTCTTCTACAGGGAAAAGAAAACTCTTTGAAATGTCAGAAGAACATTCAATAGAAATTGATAGTATGTTTGATTTTAAATATATTGAACTCCTTCTTAAAGAAGGTTTATAAAAAAAGAAAGGTTATACAAATGTCTGAATTTTATATAGGCAATAGACTGGTTGGTGATGGGTACCCTGCTTTTATTATTGCGGAAATTGGCAATAATCATAATGGCGATTTTGAGATGGCAAAAGCAATGATTGATAAGGCCATTGAATGCGGGGCAGATGCTGTTAAATTCCAAATAAAAAATATAGAAAAGTGTTTTGCAAAAGAACTTTTGGATATGCCCTATGATCACCAAAATTCTTTTGGTAAAACTTACCGTGAACATAAAGAGTATCTTGAGTTCAGTCATAATGAATATAAAGAGTTAAAAGAATATTCCCATCAAAAGGGGGTAACTTTCTTTGCAACACCATTTGATGTTGACTCATTTTCTTTTTTGAAGAGTATTGAGGTATATGTATATAAAATTGCATCTTTTCATGTAACAGAATCAGACTTGCTGAAAGCTGTTTGTACAGCTAAAAAGCCGATTATAATGTCAACGGGAATGTCAACTTTAGAGGAAATTGACAAAGCATGTGAAATAATGAAGGCTGACAAAGCCACTTATGCTTTGCTTCAGTGTACATCATCTTATCCAACTGATGATACTGATGTTCATTTAAGTGTTATTCCAGAATTAAAAAAACGTTATCAAGTAGTTGTGGGATATTCAGGGCATGAGCGCGGGATTAGTATCGCAGCTTCGTCCGTGTTACTAGGTTCTTGTATAATTGAAAAACATTTTACAATGGATCGTACTTTGAAAGGGCCTGATCATGCAGCCTCTTTAGAACCTAAAGGATTTAAACTCATGGTTGAAAGAGTTCGCCTTTTGGAAAAAGCCATAGGAAATCCAAAAAAAGTTGTTTTAGATTGTGAATTGAAAAATCGTAAAAAAAATCGTGGATATTAAAACTTGAAAGATAAATTCGTTAATAGATCATGTTTTGTACTTGGAAATGGTCCATCTTTAAGCTTTGAATTATTGAAAACAATTGCCAGTAAAAAATTTCCTGTATTTGTTTCAAATGGGTTTTGTATTGCCCTGGATCAAATTGAATTTTATCCGGACTTTGTTTGCATGTCTAACTTTGATGCTGTTAGAAAATACCTTGATTTTTATTCTCCCAATACAATAAAGTTCATTAAAAAAGGCTATACCGGTATAAATAAGTATAAAAATATCTACGAACTTCCATTTGAGTGTGAGCATGATAAAGGAATACATAAAGCCCCTTTTATTAAAGATGGTTTTTTTTCAGATAACCCTTTTGAGGTAAATTATTGTGGGGATACAGTTCTATTGGAGTTTGCAATTCCACTTGCTTATTTTATGGGCTTTAAGACTATTTATTTAGCAGGAGTGGATTGTGACTATACAAAAGGGTACTTTGTAGACAATTATAAAAAAAGTTGTACACAAAATTTTCAGGGAATGATAAACAATGACTTTTCCATTGCCATTCCATCATATAATTATGCTTTTAATTTTTTAAAATCAAAAGATATAAAAATTTTTCGTCTTACGAAAAGTCTAAAGCTGGATTTTATTCCTTTTATCAATCCAAAGCAGGTAATTACTGCAAGGTGAACAAAAAATGTCAATAGCAGCATTAATACAGGCAAGGACAGGAAGTCAGCGCTGTCCCAACAAAATGTTGAAAAATTTTTGTGATACAAATCTCGTTAATATTGCATTGCAAAAATTTGCTGGTACTTCACAGCTCTTCAAACTTTATTTTGCTGCTTATGAACAGGATTTAATTGATATAGGGCAAAACTTTGATTGTAACATAATACAACGTGATGAAATAAGTGCTAAAGCAGATGATATTAATCTGGTTTTTAATTATCTTCATAAAATTGAAGAAAAGCACATTATGTTTATCAATGCCTGTAGTCCTTTTTTAACATTAAATACAGTTGAAAATGCAGTCAGTGTATTTAAATCAGAAAAACCAAAAAGTTTAACTGCTGTTGTAAAAAAGCATACATGGTACTACTTTTTAGATGGTAAGCCAATTAACTTTTTTGATCCCACTAATCTTAATACAAAAAGTTCTGTTCCTGTTTGGGAAGTTACTCATAATATCCATATATTCAGTAAGGAAAGATTTTTAAAACATTATTACTTTTGGAGCCATTCGGATAATGATCCGTACTTTTATGAAATTGATGAAATGCAAGCTATAGATATTGATACAGAGTTTGATTTTTATAAAGCAGAATCCATTTACAAAAGACTAAAAAATGATAAAGAGTCTATTATTTAATAAAAATGCTTAAGCAATTAAAAAAGATAACAATAGAGTTATCATTGACTGGTTCTCGAAACTATTTTTTAGTTTTTAGTTATATAGTTTTAGCAATCCTGGAAGGTATAACAGATGGATTAGGAGTTGGATTATTAACATCTTTTATTACAAACTTATCTCAAGATACTAAAAACAGTATTTTGATGATGCAGCAAACTTATTCATTTCTTCCAGACTTTATATTTTCATCAATAAAAACTGTTAGTTTTTATATTATTAGCTTGTTTTTGTTCAGAATTATAGTTGTAATGATATCAGCAAATTTTAAGTGTATATTACCACAGATGCTGCTCTATCGTGTACGTAAAAGAATTCTTGAAAAAACATTTAGTCTATCATTGTTTGATCTTGAACAAAAACGTACAGGGAAAATAATCAATCTATTGGCCTTAGACGCTTCCAAGATGAGTCAGTCTTTATTTGCGATTATTGATTTAATTTATCTTATTGTTTTGGTTGGTATGTATTTATTGATTATGACATTAATTAATTATATGATTTTTCTGATTGGATTGCTCATTGCTTTTCCGTTTATTTTGGGAATACGTTTTTTGATCAAAATATTGACCAGATTGAGTAAAAATCTTCTTGAAATGAGAAATGAAATAACAGCTAATTGTACAGAAAAATTAAACAATATCAGGTTTATAAAATCAATAGGTACTGACTATGAAGAATATCGTGAAATATCAAAGACTTATTTAACTTATAGGAATATAGAAATTAAAAGATATTTTATTGAATATTTTGGGGTGATGATGCCTCAATTTTTTGTTTTAATAGGTTTATCTATTATTCTCTATTTTATTCTTTATGAAAATGAATTATATAAGTCATATATAACAATTTATGTTTTGCCAATGGGCTTTATTGGCATGCGTTGCTTTACTTATGTTTCACAATTAAATAATAAATACATGAGATTTAAACAAAATTTAGTCTCATCATACGCTATTTCAGATTTTTGGAATGAACATAAAACATTCTTTTTATTTACAAACAAGCAGAAAAACAGCCTTGTTTCTTTTCCATCAACAATAAAGAGCATATATTTTGATAATGTTTTTTTTGCTTACGATAAACAAACTCTTATTCAAAATTTTTCTATTAGATTAGAAAAGGGCATACCCATTATCCTGAAGGGAAAGTCCGGTTCTGGAAAAACAACACTGGCAAACCTTTTGCGCATGTTAATTGAACCACAAAGGGGAAAAATCTGGCTCAATGATATTCCAATTACATCATTTGATACAGTAAAGTTAAGATCTGTAATTGGATATGTAACGCAAGAAGCAGTTATGATGCATGGGACAGTTCTGGAGAATCTTCTTTATGGTTCAAAATCGAATCCCGGACAAAAAGTAATTGATAATGTTTTAAAAGAAACAGGATGTTATGAATTTATTTCCACGTTGCCTGATGGTATTGATACAATGGTAACTGAAAAAGGCTCAAATTTTTCAGGCGGCCAAAAACAAAGACTTGCATTGGCTCGTATTTTCTTACGAAATCCAGAAATTTTAATTTTAGATGAAATAACAAATAATTTAGATAAAGAATCAAAGATTGATATTATAAATGCGATAAATAAATTAGTCAAAAATATGATATGCCTTGTAATTACACATGATGATGATGTTCATTTTGATAATGAGAAACTTGTTTTTTTATAGGAGATAAAAGGAAAATATTATTATGAAATCACTTATATTTTCATTGACCAATCTGGCAACACAACCTTTGTCTGAATATTTATTATATTTTAAACTTAAAGAAACAAATATTGATATTGATATAGCAGCTTTTTCCTTTGATACACGCTTTAAACAAAAAACAACGGATTCTTTAGTCAGACCAAGAAGTCTTGAGCCATTTCAAAAAGACTGCTTAAAGTTTTCTGCAAATAAATATAATTTATTTAAATCAAAATGTTTATCTTATTATTTAAATGATGCTGGTCATATTTTAACCCGTCAGGTGGGTAGAAATACAGATTTGCTTGTGTTAAAAGCCATAGCAAAACAATCCCATAATATAAAACACATTGTTTATGTAATGAATAGCGTAGGTGCCGGTGTAGGATTAGGTGGGAAACATCCAGATTACTATTTGTGTCCGGGTTTATTTTGGGAAAAATTATTAAAAGATAACAAAGGTTTTCTTACAGGATTAAAGAAATATAATCTGCCATTTCTTGATGAAGCAAAGGAAAATTTTCAAGGAAAGACTATTAGATCAGGTCTTGTTTCATGGCTTGAGATTGAAGATTCCACTTTGCATGTTTCAAAAGAGAACTTTTTGAAAGCTTATGGAATAAAAAATAATTTTGTTATTTATTGTCTGGAGTCTACTCCTAAATATATTGATGAGAAGGGTAAACCCAGAGGAAAGGCTTTGTCCCAGACTATAGAAACAATAAAAAAGATACAAAAGGTACTGGGTAATGATTATGACATTTTAATTAAAGGCCATCCTTTTCAATATCAAAAACCATATCCCTGGTATAATCGCAAGCAATTGCAGTTAAATATATTTGATAAATATGGTAAAATTTTAAGGCCAGATGATGGATATCATGCCCTTCGTTTTGCAGATTTTGCAGTAACTGGTAATTCTTCAGTTTGTTACGAAGCAGCATTATGTGGCTGTACCAGTGTGGCTATTGCGGATAATAATTCTGATTATTATAAAAAAGATGGAATTTTTGTTGGTGGATTTTTTACACCAGAGCTTTATGGTTTTTTATTTAATAATTTTGAAAGTTTTGAGGAAAAAATTGATGAGGTTATAAATTTTCATAATGAAAACCAGAGACTTGTTTATTTAAAAGAATATGGAAATTTTTTTAAAACTGAAGATTTAAAAAATATATTGGTTATGAATGAGAAGTAATCAATAATACTGTTTTTAGAAAGGCTTACTATGAAATACAAAATATATGTTGCAGGCTGGTATTTTGAAGAATATGAAAAGTTTTATCAGTCAATACTACCTTTAAAAGACCATGTGATTGTTGGGTCTCATAGGGAAATACCTGAAAAAATATCTTCTGTTTATAAAAGTAAGTTTTATGAAAATATTGGTGGTGGAATTGGGCTTTATGAGCAATTGCGTTTGGATGAGGAATTTTCTGAAATGAATGATCAGGACTTTGTTATTTTTATGCATGATGATGCTGAAATTCTCAGGCTTGATTTTCCTGAAAAATTATTTGAAATTCTTCAAACTAAAAAATGTGCGGGTAATTCAATTGAACTTCCCCTTTATCATGGCTTTAAAGATATTGAAGCTGCTGAAAAATATGCAAAGGGTGACTGGTTTCAAAAAGCTAAAGCTATACCTGATTTTAAATGGAAAGTGATTGATGGTCGATGTTTTGCTATCAAAACAGAAACACTACGTGAAATTAATGGATTGGAAGATATGTATTGGGGAACAGATCATAGAACAACCAATTATTCACTTCGTTTGTTTTCTGCAAAACTTGCTTGTTATTATGGCACTGAATGTGTTGATTCAATATCTGATCAATGGCTTGTATCAGATTATATTATTGAAGATACAGGGGATAATCCAAATAGAGCAAAAAATCAAACTTTATCATCAAAACTGAATAAAATAAAAAAATTGATTATCTCAAAGTATTCAAGTTTAAAAAATAAGTGATGATTTGGTGCTAAACAGTTCCTGGCTGATTTAGATAGGGCGATATTTTTTGTTAAACATGTTCAAGCGAAGGTAAAAAATGATTCATAACCACGTTCAGGAAAGACTGATCAATGAACTTATAGATTATAAAGCTGCTTCTGAAGTTATGGATCTTTTATAATAAAGAGATTCAGAAGCATGACAAGATAGGAGATTAAAGCTATGTTAGATTTTGATATTTTAAGCTGTTGCCGGAAGGCAAGGTTACCCTTTGTAGTTTTTATAGTTTGAAGACAGCAAATATAAAACACATGATTTTGTAATTGTTAACAATTGTAAATTTTTTAATGAAAGCAAATTATGCCAAAACAAGACTGGATGGAAAACACTGTTCAACATATTTTTGAACAAAAAAATCTTTATCCCACAGGAAAAATAAAAACAATTTTAGATGTTGCCTGTGGACTCTCTTTAAAATCTCAATATATTGACGCAGATATTCGAGTTGGGGTTGATATTTACAGGCCATTTTTAGAAAAAATTGAATCAGACAAACCCTATGCTGTAATTAATACTGATGTTATGCAGCTAGACCAATTGTTTTTGCCAAAGTCCTTTGATTTGGTTTTAGCCCTTGATATTGTAGAACACGTTGAAAAAGATGAGGCTATAAAATTATTGGACATGGCTGAAGAAATAGCACGTATAGCTGTGATTGTCGAAACTCCCAAAGGTTTTGTCCCACAAAATATTGATATATGGGGATATGAGGGACATACTTATCAAACCCACCGTTGTGGATGGGAGCCCGAAGAGTTCACAGAACGTGGTTATCAAGTAATATTAAGGGATTATACTATGTGTGATATAAAACGTCACACTGATTTAGATGTTAAACCTGAAATAACTTTTATAGATGCTATAAAGCGTTTAGATATATAGCTCTTAATAAAGGATAATTAATATGCGTATTTTAGTAACAGGCGGTTTAGGTACTGTTGGACATAATCTTACAGAAAAATTACGTTCCAGAGGTCATCATGTTGTTGCCTGTGGACGAAGACATTATCATGATGAAAATGGGTTTAGCCTTGGCAGTGATAAAGAAAACCCTTTATATGCACGATGTGATGTTGGGGAGTTCAGACAGCTTGAACGAATATTTGAACGAATGGGACCATTTGATTATGTATACCACTGTGCAGCTGAATTTGGCCGATGGAATGGGGAAGATTTTTATGAAACCCTTTGGAAGACAAATGCTGTTGGAACAAAGAATATTATTCGTTTACAAGAACGTTATCAATTCAGATTAATTCAGTTCTCTTCATCAGAGGTTTATGGTGATTGGCCGGAAATCATGGTTGAGCATGTCATGGATGAATATGCAATCAAACAGTTAAATGATTATGCCATGAGCAAATGGGTTAATGAGATGCAGGTTCAAAACTCATCCTTGCAATATGGAACTGAAAGTGTAATTGTTCGTTTGTTCAATACTTATGGCCCTGGAGAATATTATAGCCCATACAGGTCTGTAAATGTGCGTTTTTTATATTGCGCTTTACATGGATTACCCTGGACAGTTTTTCGAGGCCATTATCGAACTTCCACCTATCTTGGAGATACAGTACGCACTCTGGCTAATATTGTCGATAATTTTAAAAAAGGAGAAACATATAATATTGGAGGCAATAAATTACACAGCATTGAAGAACTTTCTGATATTATATTAAAAGAAACAAAAGCAAATTCTGATTTAGTAAATTATAAGGAATCTGAAATTCTCACAACAAAAATCAAAAAAGTTGATATTTCAAAGTCTGTGAAAGATCTTAATCATAAAAATACTTACGATTTGGAAGAAGGAATTCGTTTGACAGCCGATTGGATGAGATCTGTATATAAAATTTGATTTTTAATAATGATACGGGCTTATGTAGGCCTTGCCCCATTACGAACTATAATTGATTATCTCATAAAAACGGTTCCCTCCGCCTTGTCTTGTGGCGACCAATAATATCATTGCCTTACACGGACTTGTTTGGCGGATCTTTCTAATATCTTAATAAGTTATGACAAAACACTTTAATCAAAATAAGTATTATTTTATAATAACTCTCTTAATTCCAATACTACTTATTGAACTTATATTTAGAATTAATCCTGATTTATTAATGCCATTTCGACATCATGATAAATGGGGGGCATATATTTGAGATAAAAAATCAAATTAAAAAGGCTGATAAAATTGATCTTGCAATACTTGGATCATCTTCAACCCTTTTTTCAATTTCCAAAGAGATAATATGTAATTCAATGGAAATAAAGCCTGATAATTGTATTCAAGCTGCAATGCCTGGAGGGACAGCAGTTGATTCTGTCGTTCTTAGCAAAACTTTATTGAATAATGACCATATATCAATTATAATTTTTGGCTTTGACAATTCTATGATGAATGAAAAACTAGCTAATCAGCTTTATTATCTTGGTCTTAGCGATTTTCATCTTGTTGAAATACCCTTTGGTTTTAATTCAGATTTTTTTAGATTTGTGGGAATTCGTTTGAGTAAAATTATAGAACATCAGCAAGATATTAAATATAATTTTTTTTTAATAAGACAGGCGGTTTTAGCTTTTTTTAAAGGAAAACAATACTCATTCCCTGATAATAATATTTCTGTGTATGAATACAATAGAAGAAGGCTTGAAAAAAAAGCCAGGATGTCCAATAATTTAATAAAAGATGAGAAAAATAAGCATAATTTTACAGAATTGTCAGAAAAAGGGAAAATGAGAATAAAGGGTTTTATAAATCAAAAAAAAAATACAGGTTGTAAAATTATTTTTGTTAGAATTCCAATGTACTCCGGCATAAGTAGTAATATAGAAATTGATCATTGGCTAAAAAAACAAACAAACCATCAAGTTTATTATTTAAATCCAGGTCAGTACTTAGAACTGCAAGATCATATAGATTTTTATAATGGTGATCATATGTCAGATATAGGCAGACAAAAAGTCAGTAAATTAGTCGCTGACTTTATTATAAAAAATAAAATAATTAATTAAATTAATAAAATGATTTTTCAATTAAATAAAAAATATAAATATGAATTAACCATAACTCCTGAAATAATTGATGATTTTGCTAAATTATCTGGAGATTACAGTCTGATTCATATGGATAAAAGTTTTGCTTTGAGTAAAAATTTTCAAGGTCGTATAGCTCATGGCACAATATTAAATATTATGCTTTCAAATCTGATAGGTATGAAATTAAATACTTATGATATTATGATGCTTTCTCAAAATATTAAATATCGTCAGCCAATCTATGAAAATACAAAAATTACCCTGGAAGCTGTTATTCATCACATATCAGAGGCGGTTAATATAGTAGAAATGAAATTAAAATTTCTAAGTGACTCTAATACTATAGTTGCCAATGGGAAATGTCAATTCAAGTGTTTATAGGAGTAAATATGAAGTCAATTAAATCTCGAATTGAATTTTATGATCGATTATTTCAAAAAGGTTTACCCTGGAAAATTTCAGGAAGTGAACTATTGAACTTAAGTCGTAAATTAAAAAAAATAGAAAAAGAATATTTTGCTAAACACAATGAATTAATTCCTAAAAAAATAGCTATTATAGGATCTTATACTACAAATTTGTTAACTGATGCCCTGAGATTATACCTGTATAACTTTGGAATTGCACCTGAATTTTATGAAGGTGAATATGATTCCATTGCAAGTGAAATTTTAGACACAAAATCAAATTTATATAGTTTTAAACCTGACATATTGATTCTTTTTACACAACATAGAGATATTAAATCCTATCCATCTTTGTTTTGTACGGACCAGGAACTTGAAGACAGTACTAATTATTATATAAATTATTATAAAAGTATTTGGGAGCACCTCGAAAACATTACTGGTTGTCAGGTTTATCAAACAAATTTTGTAATACCTGTTGATGGACCTCTTGGAAATCTTGAATTGAATTTCAAATTTTCAAAAACAAACTTTCTTAAGAATTTAAATAATATTTTAGCTTATCAAAGCCCATCTCATATAAATATTATTGATATGGACCAATTATCATCAATATTTGGAAAATTACAGTGGTTTGATGATGTTAATTATTTTTTAAGTAAACAAGGGTTTTCACTTGATGCTTATGGGATGGTAAGCCATTATATATCGCGTTTAATTATTAATGAAGCTGGTAAAATAAGGAAATGTCTTGTTCTTGATTTAGATAATACATTATGGGGAGGAGTTATTGGTGATGATGGACTTGAAGGAATTATTTTAGAGACACATAATCCTCTTGGAGAGGCTTATTTATCATTTCAGCATTATATTAAATCCCTTAAAGAAAGAGGCGTAATACTTGCAGTTTGCAGTAAAAATGAAACTGAGATTGCCAAAGATGTCTTTATTAAGCATCCTGAGATGATTTTACGTTTGGATGATATTTCCTGTTTTGTAGCCAACTGGAATGACAAGCCGTCAAATATTAAACAAATTGCTCAAAACTTGAACATTGGAGCTGATTCTTTAGTTTTTTTTGATGACAATCCTGCAGAAAGGGAAATAGTTAAAAAATTTTTACCAGAGGTTGAAGTTATTGACGTCCCAGAAGATCCAGCACTTTTTGTTAAAGCCTTAGTTAATTCAAGGTCATTTGAGTGGAATCAATTAAGTAAAGAAGATCTTTCTCGTTCAGACTCCTATGTGGCAAATGAAAAGCGTAATAAGTTAGCAACTTTGAATGTTGATTATGATTCTTTTTTAAAATCATTGGAAATGGAAGGAGAAATTGGCCGCGTTGGAAAAATGGAACTGCCACGTTTTACACAACTTATTTCCAAATCTAATCAGTTTAACTTAAGAACCAGACGTTATTCTGAAGCACATATTTCAGATATATTATCAAAACCAGAACAATATGGAGCCTATTATGTCCGTTTAAAGGACAAATTCGGTGATTATGGTATTATCTCATGTGTAATAGTTGAAAATAAAGAAAATATAGCTTTTATAGATACATGGATAATGAGTTGTCGGATTCTTAAACGTGGTGTAGAAGATATGGTATTGAATTATTTGCTGGAAAAAGCTATTGATTATGGAAAGGAATGGCTTGTTGGTGAATATATACCTACAAAAAAGAATAAGCTGGTAAAAGATTTATATCCTGATCTTCGGTTTGAACCCACATCCAAATATGAGACAACAGATCAGAGTTCAGTATATAAATTGAAAGTAACCAGTGAAATAAAGAAAAGACAACATTATATAAATTATACTATTAAAAATGGAAAAATAACTAATGAATAATATAAAAAATAGATTGCAAGAGATTTTCAGGGATGTCTTTGATGATGATGAAATAGAAATTTTTGATGAAATGACTGCTGATGATATTGAAGAATGGGATTCATTAACCCATATTCAGCTTATTGTGGCATGTGAACAAGAATTTGATATAAAATTTCAAACTGCTGAAGTAATGGGTTTAAAAAATGTTGGGGAATTTATAGCTTTGACTGATAGAAAAATACACACATAGCCTAAATTTAGGTGAATACAATACCAATTTATCTTATCGACTCCTTATCACAAAAAACTGTTGGAGAGTGTTAAATGAAATCATTTTCTAAATGGACCATAGAGGATTCTTTTCAATGTGTTTTAACGAAAAAGAATAGCTTGATGGAGAATTGCCTGAATTAACTATATTTTTTCAAAGCAAGAAGAAAATTTTTTAAATAAACTTTGTACGAAGCTCCAGGAACGTGTGGGACTGAAATGAAGAAGAACTAAAAGCCAAATTTATTTTACCAATGTTATGGGAAGTTAACTTTGATAGTGAAGAGTGTCAATCTTTTTTTGAACGAACAATTGTTGTAAAGTTTAATAATGAACATTGTCTGGAAATATTGATTATCTTGTTTCACAAGGCAAGCGTTCTCCAAAACGATCGTTCTTTCTTAATAATGAGTATAAAAAAGAGCATGAATCCTCTAATGGCCCACTGGGACAGTTATTAGCGGCAATGATTGCAGTGCAGAAATTAAACAAGCTATTCAGGAAGACTATAATGAATACAATAGATTTTATTATAATATCTCAATCTGAAGTTGTTCATTATGAAGAATACAATAAAATGCCTCTTGATAGAATTAGCTTATTTAAAAATCTTGTTCAATTAAGGATGATTTATTATGAAAATGGATTCAGGTCTCATCTTGATATTTTAAATAAAGCTTTATATGACAAATATTTTTATGAAGGGTCATATGTTGAAAGACGTAAATTATTAAGCATTTGGAACATGCCTGGCTTAAATGGTTTTTTAGCAACATCTGCTTTAATTAAAGAAGGTTTTGATGTTAAAATTATCAATAATTTTGATGCTGAATTTGATTTATTAGAAGATTATTCTAACAGGATGAACCCACCTGTAATTGGGATATCCACAACTTTTATTCTGCAGTGGTCTGAAATAGGACGTATAGCCAAAAAAATACATCAAACCATTTCCAGTGATGCAATTCTAATATTAGGCGGTGCTTTTATAAATGATCAATTTATTTCAAAAGGTGCAAAATCTTTTGAAAAACCAATGAAAAAATATAATATAAAATATGCTATTTTTAGCTTTAACTCTGAAAATGATATATTAAAGCTGATGAAAAGCATTAAAAAAAGTCCGGATAATATATCATCTGTTAATAATTTAGCTTATTTGGATTCAACAAATTCTTTTAAAGTGACTGATCAGGTATGGAATGATCCGATGTTATCATTATTTCCATGGGATAAAATAGATGGGTTAGACTATGGTCAAATTCTTCAAATACGTACCAGTTCAGGTTGTCCATTTAATTGTGCTTTTTGCAGCTATCCGTCAACTGCAAAAGGATATCAATATTTAAGTGCTGAAGAAGTAAAGAAAGAGCTTGATTCAGCCAGCAAATTAAAACAAATTAAGTCTTTAGTATTTGTTGATGACACATTTAATGTTCCTCCAAAACGCTTTAAATCAATAGTAGATTATTTAAAGGAATATAGCTTTAAATGGTATTCTTTTTGTCGTGTTCAATTCCTTGATGAAGAATTAGTTAAAAATATGAAAGAAAGCGGTTGTGATGGCCTGTACCTTGGTTTGGAGTCAGCAAATGATACTGTATTAAAAAATATGAACAAAAAAGTAAGGGTTGCAGATTACAGACGAGGTGTGGAACTGCTTCATAAATATAAAATCCCCATATTTGCTGTTTTTATCATCGGTTTTCCAGGTGAAAATGCTAAAACTATTACTGATAATATAAATTTTATTGAACAAACCAGCATTGATTTTTTTTCCATTAAAGAGTTTTATTATTTACATAATACACCTGTTTATCATAAACGAAATCAATTTAAACTTGAAGGTGAAGGGTATCAATGGAAGCATGGAACAATGACAAGTACAGAAGCATCAGAAATGAAGATGTTTATGTTTAAAAAAATAAATAATTCTATTTATGTTGATTCAGATATGGGCATGTGGTATTTGATATATCTTAGAGAAAACGGATTTAACTGGGAAGAAATTAAGGCTTTCCAAAAAATATTAATTCAAATGGTGCATAAAGATAATATTGGAGATTATTATAATAAAAAATTTTTATTTAATAAATTATCAAACATCATAAAAACAAATTCATTATATAATGATTGATATATCAATTGATTCTACAATTTTTATTTTACTTTTACTGATAGCTCCCTTATTGATGATGCCTAAAACTAATATAAGGAGATGGATATTTTTATTTGTAAATTTATTGATTTTTCTTTTAAGTTTTAAATCATTTGAATCCCTGTCTTGGGCTTTTGCATTTATCTTATTTCCTTATACTTATATATTAATATATGATCGAATAAAAATATCTGTTTCTCCTTATGTTGTTTTACTTTTAGCTGCATTTATATATTTAAAAAGTTATACCTGGATTCTAGGCCCTGTTATTGGATATGATAATATTAGGATCATACCAATTATTGGGCTGTCTTATATTCTTTTTAGACAAATTGATGTATTATTACAATATAATGCGGGATATATTAAAAAAATTGATTTAGTAGATTATTTGAATTATTTACTATCATTTTGGACGCTTCTTGCCGGACCAATTCAAAGGTATATTGATTTTCAAAGTTCATTTAAAAAGGTACATGTAGAAAAATTTGATTGGAAACGAACTCTTAAATTATTTCATCGTGCTGCAAATGGAATGATTAAAATTGTCATAATAGCTGTTTTATTGAAAAAGCAATCTGATAAATCATTTTTGCTGCTAACCCAGGGAACAGACTCAATTATTCCTTTTTTATGCTGGTTTTATTTATATCCATTATATGTTTTTTTCAATTTTTCAGGATATTGTGATGTAGTAATTGCATTGGCTGGTTGGAGTGGATTTGATATTCCAGAAAATTTTAATCGTCCTTATTTAGCTCGTAATATGGTTGATTTTTGGAACCGTTGGCATATTACACTTTCTCAATGGATAAGAGATTTTGTTTATCAACCATTATTTAAGATACTTTTAACTCATGTTTTTAAAGGGAAATTATATATATCTCAATATATCTCAATATCTTTTACATTTTTTATAGTAGGTATATGGCACGGGACAACAATAAATTTTGTTGTTTTTGGATTATTACACGGTGTTGGAATGTTTTTCTCCATTGGATATAAAGATCTGTTAAAGAAATTTTTTGGAAAAAAACACTTAAGAAAAATCAATCAAAATAAATATATAAAATTAATTGGAATTATTTTATGTATGCATTTTGTATGCTTTACTTTTTTATTTTTTGAGTATGATTTTGAAAAAATTCTACTTGCTTTATGTTTATTAAGCAAATAAAAGCAGGGGAAGTTTTGTTTGATAAATATGAAACATTACAGCTTATTTTATCAACTTGGTGGTTATCAATCAAATTACTAATAATTTTTCTTGCTTTATTGACAACCCCTAAAATACAGTTGTTATATCAAAACTTTTGATACTGGAAAATCACATAATTTCAGCCTGACTGATGCTAAATTGTATTTTGCTGCATCCAGTGAAATGTTTGGTAGGTTCATGAAGTTCCTCAGAATGAAAATACTCCTTTCCATCCAAGATCTGTTTATGATATTTCTAAAGTTGCTGGTTTTGATCTTACCCGAAATTACAGGGAAGCATATAATCTTTTTGCCTGTTAGATGAAATAACCATGAAAGCTATGCCAAAGGAGATTGGTTTCAAAAAGCAAAGTCTATTTCAAATTTTCCTGGAAAGTTACTGATGCTCGATGTTTTTCGTTCCGACCTAAAATATTACGTGAAATAAATGGTTTTGAAGATATGTACTGGGGGGCTGAATTCAGAAAAGCAAATATTTCACTAAGACTATTTTCTGCAAAATTAGATACTTATTATGGCTCAGAATGTACCGGATCGCTATCAGATGAATGGCTTACATTAAATCTGATTATATTATTGAAGACTATGGAAAAAGAAAAGATCGCAAATCAAATCAATCTTTATTAAGAAAAATTCAATTGATAAAGCAAGGCTATACAATAGATTTTAAGACTACTTTTGGTTTGACCTCAAAAATAAAAAAATTTCAATCTTTGTTTAAAAGATGATTTTTTGAAACTAATTATTCAAATATAAAACGTGTACTTCGGCCATAGGTGAAATCTTATTAGTAATTAGTAAGAGACTTATAATAAAGTTGTGAATAAAGCATTCACATGTGGCTATATTAAAATAAAAGGTGGAGGATATTAAATGTCTAACCAATCTAATTTTTTTGATAAACTTATTGTAGATATACCTAAGTTATATAATGAATATCCAATTAATAAAAAGGAAATCCCTCAACCTAACTTCGTACCTTGCTTGAACAATGCATTTTATCGCCTTTATAGAAACTCTTTAATCCCATTAAAGTATCGCCGCTATGCATATCGTGCATTAAGGCAGGTTTATGTTGATCTTACATGGTTCAACCAATTCAAAGAATATTGGTGCAAAATACTTCATGGCAGACCTTTTTGGGGAGTTCAAGATCTTTTTTATTTAAAAAATTTATACAGATCAAAATTTCAAAATCTTGCCTTAACTGACTCAAATAACTCCTATGCCCATTTGAATGCATGGCAACAACCTGAAATGATATATTCTTTATTACATTATGTCGCAAAGGAATCTATTACAGATCACGTATATATTGTTCAGCATTTTAACAGACTGGTTAAAAATAAAAAAAAATTAAAATTGTTAGAATTTGGATGCTCTCTTGCTCCAATTACAACCGCTTTATATTCTTTCAATAGAATTAAGCCAGAGCAAGTTTACCTTGCAGATATTCAAACTCTGCCTTTTCATTATGGTGCATACAGATTCAGACATTCTTCTAATATTACCCCTTTGTTGTTATCCCCTGAAAATGATTTCACTTTACAGATCAATGATAGTTTGGATGTTATATTTTGCGTAGAAGTTTTTGAACACTTAAACAAACCGTTTGAGACTGTCAAAATTTTCTATGAAAAATTAAACGCCAATGGACTATTATTTTTTGACTACATAAAAAGTAATGGTGAAGGTTTAGATACCATAGAAGGTTTAGAACAGAGAAGTAAGGTTTTGAACTTCATACAAGAAAACTTTGAAATACTTGTTGGAAATGTTACAAAAGAAAACAATTCTGGACTTGTTGTTGCTAGAAAAGAAGACCTATAAATTGCAAAACTATATGTATAAATTTTATGGATTCTAACTAACTAACTAACTAACTAAATAAATAAATAGATAAATATAATATAATATAATATAATATGAAAAAAGCACTGATAACAGGAATAACAGGGCAAGATGGTTCTTACTTAGCCGAACTCTTATTGGAAAAAAGGGTATAAAGTATTTGGCTTTGTCAGGCGTGTGGCTCTTGAAGATGAGCAACATCGTATGAGCAGAATTTTACATTTGCTTGATGACATTGAACTTGTTGCTGGATCGCTGGAGAGTTATCCTTCTATTTATAAAGCAGTATCCCAGGTTAAACCAGACGAAGTCTATCACCTTGCTGCACCTTGCTGCACAAAGCTTTGTATCGTAAAGCTTTGAAGATGAATTAATGAAAAAAGCGCTGATTACAGGGATTACAGGACAAGATGGATCATATCTTGCTGAATTTCTTCTGAAAAAAGGTTATAAAGTGTATGAATTAGTCAGAAGGATTGCACTTGAAGATGAACAACACCGAATGAGCAGAATTATAGATATACTTGATGACATTGAACTTATTCCAGGCTCATTAGAAAGTTATCCATCAATTTTTAAAGCAGTCGCAACTGTAAGACCGGATGAAGTTTATCACTTAGGAATACTTGAAAAATAAGTTCCCCATTTATCTTGAACGTATAATCGTTTGGCATCGTAGAGACAAAGCATGCTACGTCTCTACAAAACAAAAACCCCGATGAACATTTTTAAAAAGGATAACTTATTTTCAGAGCATTCCTTAGCCGCTCAAAGTTTTGTATCTTATAGCTTTGAAGATGAATTATCAACCCTTCAATCTAACATATCAGGTGTGCATTACATGCTTTCAGCAGTTCATGATTTAATGCCCACTGCAAAATTTTATTTTGCTCATCGGCTTTCAACAATCGTTAAAGCAGATAATATTATTGTTTTAAAGAATTTTTCTATAGTAGAAGAAGGCAATCATCTAAATCGCCTGGAAAGAAAAGGAGAATACTGGAAGCTTTATAATAAACTATTACATTTAATTTTGTTTTATTATGTAGTATATTAGTATCCTATTCAAATTTTATGGTAAAATAAATTGTTATGATTATTTGAAAATTAGAGCAGAAAGAAGAGAATCAAAATTTACTTTACTTCTTTAATATACTTATTACTTATTGACAAATTAATGTTATTTCAGGGCCATAGACGATATAAGAATAATTTTGAATGGTTATCAATATCATCAATAATATCAATATGATAGAATTTGGCACGGTTTTTGAAAAATCAATTTCTATGCCATTTTTATGTTGAATTATTTCAAGCGGTTAAGTCTACCATAAAATTTGAATAGGATACGTATATTAAACTAATTACCAAAAATTTTGTAAGATCAAAGGAAATAAAATGGGTTTTGGCGGTGCATTAATCTGGACAGGAATTGCATATAATCTCAAAAAAAAGTATCCAGAGAAAGAAATAATTTTTATAAAAAAATAAGTAAGTTGGTTAGTCGGTTATTGATCAGTTAATGAAAAAGTAGACTGAAGAATATGGAGAAGATATCTTCATTACATTTCTTGGTTAGAAAAGCAAAAGTTGTTATCTCCTAT
>Ga0272440_1000773_pt1 | contig 26885 bp, 20 predicted proteins | sample SSMMMBAug17_FD_192440 | JGI IMG/M metagenome (GOLD analysis project Ga0272440, IMG submission 192440) | Marine sediment archaeal communities from Little Sippewissett salt marsh, Falmouth, MA, United States - SSM-MMB-Aug17 | ecosystem: Environmental > Aquatic > Marine > Wetlands > Sediment ...
GTTGTGGGTGATGGCAAATCCGAACAAGCCGTTGTCAATTTCAGCAATCTGTTTGATAAAGATGGTTTAAACCTAAATACAGATAGTGGTCTTGATATTCAGCTTATCGCGCAGGGCGCGCAATTGACACCTATCTCCAGGCATTTGCATCTGGATAGTTTAGAGACTTTTGACGTTGCGAATAGTTATTCTATCATGATCAACACACCGCCTAAATTTGAACCTATCTCTTCCCAGCAACTAACAGAAGATCAGTTGCATCGATTCATTATCAAGACCAAAGACCTGGAAACAGCTACCGGACAACTGGATATCTCGGCTCAGTCATCCAATCCAATACTGATTCCAAATGATAATATCAAAATAACATATACTGGAACAGACTATGCTGTTTCTGTGGAGCCTGCGCGCTATCAATCCGGCAGTGCTTCTATTACATTGACTATTTCAGATTCATATGATGTAACATGGACAACGATTCAGATCGATGTCGAACCTGTTGCGAATTTGCCTCTCATGGCATATGTTTCACCCATTCATGGCCAGGAAGACAGTTCGGGTATTATCCTTTCTTTTAGCATTAACCTACTGGACAATGATGGTTCGGAAATACTGGAAAACATTTGTCTTACAGGACTTCCAAAAGGAGGTAAATTGTCAGCTCCAGCAATCTTTGAAGATCCATGTTGGACGATAGAGACGACGGATGGACTTTCTCTAAACTATATACCGCCGCCAAATGACCATACAGATTTCGAATTGAAGGTGTCATATCAATCACGAGAGCTTGAAAATAATGATATTGCAGCAGCTACAAGTTCCATAAAGATAATTGTGGAACCTGTCAATGACCCTCCTGTGATTTCAAATATTTCTGATATGATCATTCATGAAAATTCCATATCCAAACCGATTGCTTTCACTGTCACCGATATTGATCATCCATCCAATCAGCTTCAGGTGACTGTATCGTCAGATATGCAAACATTGTTTCCACAATCTTCATTTCATTTACAGGGCACAGAAAGCAAGCGATATTTAACCATCCAGCCAGCGCCGCATCAAAGTGGACAGGGAGAGATTGTTGTCATCGTTTCTGATGGTGAAACGACAGATGAAAGTCGCTTTATGGTTAACGTTCTTCAATATCAGCCTGATCTATTGGGTGATTTTAATGGGGACGGCATATTGTCCCTTGATGACTTAGTTATTGCCCTTCAGGCAATCACCAACATGAATCTGTCAACTTGTTATTCATCAGCCTCGCTTGATTCAAAGCAGATATTCATTGAAGATGTCCTATATATTATTTTTAAGCTTTCAGGTATTGTTTATCATTCCGGTGATTACAATCCTCCAGATTTAAGTATGAATATCAGCGAAATGCTTCGCCTGGTTCAATTATATAATGCCGGCGGTTATCACTGTGATCGTAGCAGTGAGGATGGTTATGCACCGGAAAAATCAGATACATTAAATACATGCCCATTTCATTCGTCAGACTTTGCGCACGATGACATAATGCCGGATTGGGTGATCGATGATATTGAACTCAGCCGGTTTATCCAGTTATATAATGCGGAATGTTATGTGCCTGATAAAAATTCGATTGATGGTTTTAGACCAAGATAAAAAAGATAGGAAATATAGAAAAAATGGTATCTTCTATAAATTTTTGGGTAAGGTTGGAGTCCCAAATCTTTAGATTTGGGAGTTACAAAATAAGAACTGACACCCAAATCTAAAGATTTGGTACTCCAGCGCCTGGTTACTCCGAAATTTAAAGAAAATAATACAAAAATAACTATTAAAAAGGGGAGAGGTCATGTCAAAAAGACAAAAAACCGTATTTACAACATTAATGTTTTGTTTTCTATTTATTCATGTTGCATTTGGTGCAACATACAAAAACCTTGTTACTTTTGGTGACAGCCTTACAGACAGTGGAAATATTAAGACGATTGCACCAGATCGATATCATACAGATTATTATTCTGGTGGCGCTTTTTCAAATGGAAAAATCTGGGCCGAATATTTTGCTGAAAAACTGGGTATTAATAATAAATACCTTTTGGCAAATTTTTTGATAAGTGGTACCTGGAGTCCGCCTGATGGAAATGTCTGGTACAATAATGCATTTGGAGGGGCTGAAACAGGCTCAAAAATGGAGCCATTGGGCTTATTGAGTCAAGTGGGAGTATGGGCGAACGCTGGAGTTAACATACCTGATAATTCCCTTTGTATCATTTGGATTGGTGGAAATAACTTTCTTAACTGGATAGATGATCATTCTTTAAACATGGGTGATTACGCAGAAGTTACAGATAATGCTGTAGCAGACATAATAACGGCTCTCACAACGCTTACAAATGTTCTGGGTGCGACAGATATTCTAATAATGAATCTTCCAAATTTAGGAAAAACACCAGCAAATAATGGCAATTATGGTAACGATAATACAGAATATGGAACAATTGTATCATCAGCATTTAATAATAAACTAGAAACCGCCTTTACCGCTTTTCAAGCAACTCATCCTTCAGTTAATTATTTTCTGGTTGATACTTACGAGTTTATGGAAAAAGCCGTTGAAAACCCACAACAATTTGGTTTTAATAATGCTGTCAATCAAGCAATGTTTGATACTAGACCTGAATATGGATTTAACAATGTGGAAAAATATCTTTTCTGGGATACTGTTCATCCAACAACTGAAGCGCATAAAGATATTGCAAATCAAATATATGGTAGAATACTTTTTGAAAATGTGAACGATGAAGTCATATTTTTTGAATCCCACGCAAATGACACACTTGGCCTGGAATATAATGAACTGCAAGATTTCAGATATGTGGCTTTGTCCCCAAATGATTACACAGCTCCGAACAATACGAACAAACCAGATTTTATCTATGGATTATTTGATATTACGATAACTCTAGAAAATAATCAAACCGATGCCGAATTCACTGTCTATTTTCCAGAGGCAGCGCCTACAGATGCAAAATGGTATAAATCTACATCTGACGGATGGATAGACTTTGACAAAAGTGTAATTGATGACCTAAATAATGATGGCGCAGTTTTTAGCGAAGATAGAAAACAAGTGACGATTCATATTACTGATAATGGCCCCTATGATGATGACGATACCATAGGCATAATAAAAGATCCTTCTGGTCTAGGCTCAGAAGCTTCTAGCACTGATTCGGACTCAGGCTCTAGTTCGGGATGTTTTATAAGTACAGTATTAAATTAAAAAACGTTCTGAAAATAAGTTCACCATTTTGAATTATGTTCGTTTTAAACGACTGGAGTCCAAATCTTTAGATTTGGGCGTCCCACATCTAAAGATGTGGACTCCAGCCGTTCAAAATGATGAAGTTTTTTTTCGAATATTCCTAAATAACAAGGAGTGTGTTAAATTAAATAATAAGGAATGTAAATATATGGTTCGTACTAATAAATTTGCAATCTTTAATATAATCTGGTAAATGAAAAATGTCCATAACAAGACAAAAAACAACAATTTAATCGGTCGATCTTTAAAGAAAGGCCGCTCTCAAACTTTGAGGTGATAAAATGATCAGAACAGGACTAAATGTACTTACCAATACCATGGGCCGGTCATTATCGATGATCCAAAAAGCCGAGCGACGGATGCGCGAGGGATTGGTTAATTCAAACGATTTGATACCTGATATGCTTCGAAAGGTATTGGTATCTGATGAGTTAAAAGAGATGGTCGGTAGGATGCCTAAGAAAATTGGAGATCATGGGTATGACCCATGGGGTTACCATCAAGAGACTGCTGAAATAATGCTGGCATTTTTAAAAGCAATGTACGATTATTATTTTCGTGTGGAAAGCTTTGGATTGGAAAATATTCCTAAAGATGGCAGCGCTTTTGTTATTTCTAACCATAGCGGTCAGCTTCCCATTGATGGCACGCTCATTGCTACAGCGCTGGCAACCAATCCACATGGTCCGCGTGCACCCAGAACAATGATTGAACGTTTTTTTCCTACAGTTCCTTTTGTTTATACTTTTCTTACTCAGGCTGGTGCGATAATCGGTGATCCAATTAATTGCATTAAAATGCTTGAAAATGGTGAAATCATCATTGTTTTCCCTGAAGGCATCCGTGGTTCAGGAAAACCCTATCGAAAGCGATATCAACTGCAATACATGGGAACAGGTTTTGTTCGAATTGCCGTTCAGACAAAAAGTCCCATTATACCGGTAGGAGTTGTGGGATGTGAAGAAACCATGCCATCAATGGGATCCATTGAACCTCTTGCGCGTTTACTCGCCATTCCATATGTTCCTATTGCTGTTCCCTGGCCTTTTCCAGCAAAAGTAATTATTAATTTTGGCGAACCCATCTACCTGGATGGTGATATCGATGATGAAAATGAGATGGTCAAAAAAGTCGATTACGTTAAGGAACAAATTAACTATCTTATCCAAAAAGGCTTAAAACAAAGAGGAAAGAGGTTTTTGTAATGGAAAATCAAAAGAAGAAAAAAGTGTTGGTTACTGGTGCAGGAGGCGCATTGGCCCAACGTGTTATCAATAAACTCAAATTACGACGAGAATATGAGATTATTGGCGTGGGATTTAAGGAAAGCACCTATTCCGATGATACAATTACCAATTATCGGATTGATTTTTCAAAACGTGGTTTTGAAATGGTATTTCGGGAGCATCAATTGGATGGTGTCATTCATCTCGGCAGAATACTATTGTATGATGACACCCCGAGTCGTCGCTACAATGTCAATGTGACAGGAAGTAAAAAAATCTTTGATCTGAGCTTAAAATATGGTGTAAAAAATGTTATTGTTTTATCCACATTTTATGTCTATGGTGCGCATCCCTATAATCCATCATTGCTTGATGAAATGTTTCCCTTAAAGGCCTCGAATAATTCATCACACCTAGCAGATGCGGTTGAGTTGGAATATTTATCGTCACTATATATGCTCAAATATCCGGAACTGAAAACGACAATTCTAAGACCCTGTAATATCTTAGGACCTGGAATACAAAACTCGGTCAGCCTGTTACTCAACCGAAAATATGTGCCATGCTTGCCGGGTTTTTCTCCGATTATGCAGTTTATCCATGTAGATGACCTGGCTGAAGCCATTGTTTTGTCCTATGAAACACCAAAACCCGGGGTTTATAATGTTGTCACTGAAGACTGGTTGCCTTATCAAAAAGCAATAAAGATGGCTGGTGGTGTACCTGTTCCAATTATTCCACCTTTTCCGCCATCATTGTCAAAGCAGATCGTACGCAGGATGAATATCAAAGAATTTCCTGACTATCTACTTAACTATTATAAATATCCTGTGGTTTTGGATGGAAGTCTGTTCAGGGATACATATTCATTCAAAGCGCGATACTCTCTGACTGAAATTTTTGATTATTACCAAAAACAGAAAAATCTTCGGGTTTTCTAATTGTCAGGCGATAAACAGGATTTCCCATGCGCTATCGTTTTTTAATCATTCATCATGCGACAGTAATACTCAAAATTATACAGAACTTCTTATTGCAGATGTATGATTCGGCTGAAATTGATATTTGTCCCCCTGATGATCAGGCATTAAAATATATTTCAGAAGAAAAGTATCATTTGATATATTCCGGACTTGAAATGGCAGGGCTTAATGGTTTTGACATATTTGACCAAATGCGTGTTTCCAAAGTAAATTCAAATACACCTTTTGTGATGATGTCTGCGACAGATTCACCGCGTCAAAAAGATCGATATAAACACCGAGGCATTCAGTTTTATTTAACCATACCCTGCACATTTCAACAATTTAGAAAGATAACACAGGTTGTCTTGAACCCGGATATGCCTGATATGCCTGATATGCATATGCGCTTTGTCATCCCAAAAACAACAGCAGACATTCATGTTGGCAATCAAACTTACCGGGCCAATTTGATCAATGTGGGAATGGATAGTATGGATTGTGAACTACTGTGTCCGGATGAAACAGCGCAATTGATTCGAGATTGTGATGTCAGTATAAAATTTCCAGAACAATATGGTAATGTACATATTAAAAATGTCAGGGCATCATTATTGCGAATGACAACAAAAGCACGCTTGACTGACACCATGCCCCAAAGGCTTAAAACCACCTGGAAGTTTTCTTTTTCCGGCCTAGATAACCAATCCACTCTGGCCCAGGTTATCAGCAAGGCACCACGATCTCAGCTGGATATGTATGAAGATCTTGAGAATATTTATGAAATCAACGATCAACTGACACATGCAAATGAGTCTTTACAGGAACAGCTTGAGCATCTGCATTTGGAGAATGAACGCCTCTTGTCAAAAATTCAGATGCTGGAGAAAAGTCTCTCTGAAAAGCAATATACTGGAATTGTTGCGCCAAAAGATATCCCCTTGAGCGCTCTGATTAATGAAGCCGCTAAAGCAGCAAGTGACCCCAAAAAGCTTAAAATTTTTAAACGCATCATTGATGATAATGTGCAAATAAGAAACCAAACAAAATCAGGTGCAGTTAATTAAAATGCAGCCTATAATCAACAAAAAATCATTGATTTTTATCTTCCGCACAGGGGTAGTAATCTTTGTATGCATGTTATTCATGGCTTCTCAATCACGTGCCAATAAACAGTCATCTCCTGTTGTTTGTGACAACGACACTTTTATTTGCCATGCAGATGAACTACTGATAAGCGAACTTGAAAATCTGTTGTATCGAGAATGCGGTATTCGAATTGTTGGTTTGAAATCAGAAGCGGACCAACGCATTACTTTCAAGGCCAAAGGGCCCATATTAGATTCTATCAAAAGGTTGTTACGATATTTAAACGCAGAAAGTTACGTTTTTGAGTTTAATGGGAATCAGTTGTCACATGTTTTGATATATTCCAGAGGAAAATCTAGATACTACAGACCCAGAAACTATTCCCATTCCTCACAGTCAAATAATAAAGGGAATAAAATAAATGCAGTAAAAATCTTGGATATTGTGCCTGATAGTCAGGCTGAAATGCATGGTTTTCAAAAAAATGATATCATTGTGGAATATGACACAGTGCCTATCAAATCAGCATCACAACTGGTCTCAGTTGTGAAAAAAAAAAAGAAAGAAAAGCAGCGTGTCGAATTGGTGCTTCTTCGGGATGGATCCCGTCAAAGCTATATTTTGAACAGTGGGTTGATTGGTGTTCGTATTCAGACTGTTCGAGTTTCACCAGATGACATCAACTAAGGAATGTTTGAACAATAAGTTCCTCATTTCATAATTGTTCATTCATTTATTTTGAACAGGATGACACTGAAGAAGATGAAGAAGATGAATTAAAAACACTTTTAATTCATCTTCTTCATCTTTTTCAGCGTAATCCTGGTTCAAAAAACGAATGAACATTTAAACATTATAGACCTTGATCATGGTTTCGGCCAAAAGGGTCGTTGACGTGACCACATTGTATGGGCGAACCTTGTGTTCGCCCTCGAACATTCGTTCGAAGACGACATTTGTTCGAGGGCGAACACAAGGTTCGCCCCTACAATGTGGTCGACAAGATGATCAAGGTTACATTATAAATGGGGCAGTTATTTTCAGAGCCTTCCTAAGGAGTTTTCATGCAAAAATTTATCAATATCTTCATATGGACAGTCATATGTCCAGTTATGGCATGGGGACAAACAATTGTATATGTTGGAAGCATCACAGGAGATGTCGAACCGGCAATGGCAGCTTATGTAGAACGAATGCTTGAAATGGCGGATAAACCTGACGCTGTTTTAATTCTCAAAATGGACACCTTTGGTGGACGTGTTGATGCTGCGCTGAATATCGTCGATTTACTGACACGCACCCAATATGTAAAAACAGTTGCATATGTTACAGATAAAGCTATTTCAGCCGGTGCACTTATTGCTCTGGGATGTCATTCCCTATATATGAAACCCCATACGACAATCGGAGACTGTGCACCAATCACTTACGACTCCGATGGTCCGCAAATGCTTGGTGAAAAATTTCAATCCCCCTTGCGCGCAAAATTTCGCGCACTGGCAAAAAAAAATGGATATCCGCCATTACTGGCTGAAGCAATGGTGTCTTCTGAAAAAGCGGTTTATGAAATCATTTATACCTCCAATGATGTTGAGTTTATGGATCAATATACTTACAACGATCTCACAGATACGCAAAAAGAAGAAATAAAACAAAAAAAGACGATTGTGCCAAAAAATGAACTATTAACAATGGATGATAAAGAGGCGCATACACTGGGGTTTTCGCAAAAAACTGCTAGAGAGGTGAGTGATATTCTACAAGATTTATCATTGACAGATCAATCGATTGTCAATATCGAAGAAACCTGGTCAGAAAAAATGGTGCGATGGATTTATTCTGTATCATCCATTTTATTGTTAATCGGAATGGCTGCAATGTATATGGAACTGAAATCTCCAGGTTTTGGTGTGTTTGGTATTATTGGACTTGTTTTTTTAAGCATTGTTTTTTTTGCACAGTACTTTGTTGGTTTGTCAGATCATCTGGAGTTACTTCTGATCGCAATGGCTATCATTTTGATGGGTTTTGAAATATTTGTATTTCCAGGATTTGGCATTTCAGGTATGAGTGCGATTGCATGTATCGCATTGGCATTGATTTTTAGCTTTCAGGGCTTTGTCATTCCCAGCCCGAACATGCCCTGGGAGGGGCAACTGATGATGAACAATAGTATCAAAGTACTGGGCTCAGCTGTTCTTGCATGGGTATTGTCCATCGTATTGTTTCGATTAATTCTTCCCAAGACAACTCATATTGTATCCGGTCCTTACCTGGACACGAACCTTGCCGATGCACATGCAACGAATCAATCAACCAGGCAACCTGGTATTGGTGATATAGGTATTGCCCGAACCCTTTTACGCCCATCCGGAAAAATGACTATTGGTAAAGATCTCTATGATGTCGTCACACAGGGAGAATTTATCCCACAAGGAAGTGAGATTCAAGTTACCAGTATTAAAGGAGCAATAATAATTGTGAAGCAAATATGAATACAATACTTTTTTCCATACTGCTTCAACTATCTGCAGGGGTAGTTGTACTGGCAGAAATATTTATCCCATCAGGCGGAATCTTAGCTGCTCTGGCAACAGGGCTGTTTGGATATTCCCTTTTTTTGTTATATACAAGTGTCTCAGTGACAGCTGGCAGCTTTGCTTTATGTTTGGACCTGATTATTGTACCGATAATTATTCTTTGGGGCTTTAAGCGATTGGGAAAATCCAGATTGGCACTGAATACAAGTCTGACACGAGAACAGGGTGTGGTTTCTCAATCAAAGGAACTGAACGCGTTTTTGGGGAAGGCTGGTATTGCAACATCCACTCTAAGGCCGTCAGGTACGGCAGAAATAAACGATTTGCGTGTAGATGTTGTGACACGTGGAGAGTTTATAGAAAAAGGAAAAGCAATTGAAGTGATTGAGGTAACCGGAAACCAGGTTATTGTAGGGCTTGTGTACAGTTAAGTAATCAATCAAAAATTTTTGGGTATATCGAAGTATTTTATTTTTTATGATGCAGATTGGAGTCCCAAATCTTTAGATTTGGGAGTTAAGGAATTAATAAAAACTGACGCCCAAATCTAAAGATTTGGGACTCCAACCTTCGAAATTTTTTACTACAATAAACCCTATAATTTTTGACGAAATTTGTTTTTGACGTATTCATCAAAAATGCATATAATTTTTTAGGACAAGTACCACAGCATAAGCAATTTATTTAATATTTAATCTTCATAATAGCAGGAGCGATAAATATAAAATTATGGTAAAAATTGGTCGAAATAATCAATGTCCATGTGGCAGTGGAAAAAAATACAAACGTTGCTGTGAACAAAAAGAAGCTGCTATGGCAGAGCAAAAACTTCCACCTGGTAAATTCCAGTAAAAATCTGGTTCATACGGTGGGCCAAACAAAGGTTACATGCCCTCAATTATTGGATACAAAGAGGAAGGAAATTCATTGAAAGAACATCTCTGCCTTGTTCTACCAGACATAATGTATGAAGATGAAGATACCGCTTCATTTATGGCGACAAAACATCTATCAGCAGCTAAGGCAATTGTAGATAAAGGAGGTAGCCCGCAAGATTTTGCACTTTCACTCAGGCATGAGGGATACAAAAGCTTAACGGATTTTCATGTGGTTTCCAAATGATTCTAATTTTTGTGATTCGTCTTAAACCAGGAGAAGAACCACTGGGAGAATTATGGTATTCAGGTTATATCGATGGTGTTCCACATGAAGGAGAGTGTAATGGCAGATGAATTATTTATATATTCTATCAGAAGATGAAAATGACGATGTTTTTTATAAAGGCAGCGTTGAAAAATTAAAAACTCTTGCATGATCTAACTATTGAACGTTATAATATAATGTACAAAAAATATTAAAGCGAGGTTTATCGTGCAAAGATTAAAAATTGCTCAAGATATTAAACCACTTTCAGAGGTAAGATCTGATTTTGCTACTTATATAAAACAAGTACATGAAACCAAAAGACCAGTTGTAATTACTCAGCATGGAAAAGGAGTTGCTGTTCTTTTGGGTGCTTATGAATATGAAGCTATGTAAGAAAAGATTGAATTGCTAACAGATATCCAAACATCAATAAACCAGTTAGAAAATGGAGCTGGAATAAATCATCAGAATGCCAAAGAAATAGTACTAAAGAGAGTTCTGACTTTGACTCCCAAATCTAAAGATTTGGGACTCCAGCCAAAATGAAGAACTTATTTTCGAGTATTCCTTAGCTTTGAAAATCATCCAATTGTGGTGAGGCGGCAGAGGCTGAGCAAACACAAAGCCGGATATAAACTGTGATCCAAATCATGTGGCGCGAGATGAATCAATACCGAAAAAAGGACAACCGAGGATGATATGAAAAATTATGCTACAAATTTCTGCAATAAAAACCCTAAGCTTCACATACACCCATCAACGCTTTATAGAATATTCTTGATTCTTGTTTTCTTTGGAGAAATATGTATTTATTTTTATTACTACACATCATCAGATTTAAATAAATCATGGAAAAGCTATATGTACATTGCGGTCCTTTTTCCAATTTTTTTAATTTTTATAACCAGTGTTGTTGTAGAAAGCTTTAACACATTGTTTTTTAAAGAAAACGAAATAGATAAGAAAAATCAGTCATTCAGCACAGACAATCAGACTTTTTTTTCATTTCTTAACTTTTTTTCGAAAACGCCTTATCTGTTACGACTTTTATTCTTTATCATAGCAATTGTAATATGCTATTATCTTAAAAGTACTGTTTTTGCAACCGTTGAATTATTGAACGTGTTCTTATATACTCTTTTTATATGTCTTCTTGTGGGTATTATCCTTTTTTTTATATATGTTGCAATATCAATGATTTTTAATTATCAGGTCAATATAAAAAAGCTTGAATTACACTTTTATAACAAGCAGAACATGATAGATAAATCAAGCAGTCCTATACATGATTCTCATGTTCATAAGAAAATTGATCACAGTAAGTAATAACGTTTAAACGAGAGGGGCGCATTCTAAAAAAGGGGGCATTTTTCGTAGCCCTGAAAGGGCGTTATATACCAGCCAGGGCAACGCCCTGGGAAAATATCAAAATTAGTTTTAAGCCCTGTAAGGGCGCCACACAAATGGGCTACCAATTATTATTGTTATTTTATGTGTCGCCCTTTCAGGGCTCAAATCATCGTAATGTCTTACCCAGGGCGTTGCCCTGGGCTGGTATATAACGCCCTTTCAGGGCTAAGATAAATGCCCCTTTTTTTTAGAATGTGCCCAAACGAGAGAAATAATGAAGGGAATAGCCAAACAGTTTAAAATCGGTGATATAGAATCACTTTTTTATTTTTATATTTGTTTTATTTTTTTGTCAGAGATTTTTGTCATATTCATGTTTAAAAAAATATCTCTTGCCTTGAATATCCCTTTTAATGTCTGGTCCTGTTTCTTTGTATTATTGATTGTACCCCTTGTTGAAACATTTCTACTGGGATTCATTACAGAAGCGTTTAACTATATCTTTTGTACAAATGGAAGCGAAAATAAAAACAACATTTTTGCATTATTTGTATCAAAAACAAAAATGCCATTGGTTGTCATACTGTTAATATTTATGTTCTTTTTCTATTTTTTATTAAATATAGATGAAATATTTAATTTCGTTATACGCTCCGATACGTTATTATTAAACCTATGCTTGATACTCATTATTACATTTTTAGTTGGCCTTTTAATTCTTTTTGTTCTTAAGTTGTTTTTATCCTATAAGCTCAAACTAAAAACAATGAGCTACCAGCTTGACCTTGAAAAACAAAAAACCATAAAAGCCATGACTTACCATGAGGTAGATTATGAAGTAAATAATCAGAAGTTATTATGAAAATGTCGGCCTTGATTATCGTTTGCAAATGAGATCTATGGTATCTTATTTAACTTTCGGGCTAAGGTTGGAGTCCCAAATCTTTAGATTTGGGAGTGACAAAAAAAGAACTGACGCCCAAATCTATTGGGGCTCCAGCGCCTGGTTAACCCGAAATTTAAAGAAGATACATCTTTGCTATGGCCGAAACGATGCTCAAGGCCTCAATAGGATCCAAAACGTTTATATAACGATCTGACAGGTATTGAGTTCACCCAGATCTGTATCATCTTCAATTGGTGAAATGACCTCAATATGATCTCTGTGAACATTCATAAATGGTACTTTTAAGATTTCACACCCAGTACTATCATATAATACTGCATTGGTTACAGCAACAAAAGGACGCGCATTTAGTAAATAGTCTGTTTGCCTTTCATTGGGTAGCAGTGATATAAAACCTTTTACACGATAGTGCCCAGTCATGATGTAAACCTCTTTATCAATAGGTTTGATGGATACAACCTTGCCTTTTTTTGTTTCTGACATTATTTTCTCCTTTTATTTGTTCAGTTTCGTAAATAATAAAGATGTTTGTATTTGCATACACGATATTCTAAATAGTTTTTATTTCTTTGATTATGGTAAACTATTATCTAGACGATACCTGCAAATAATTAATAGTATGCACCCAAAGGGGGCATTCCCAGAATATTTTAATTTTTAATCCATACACTTAAACTGGTCAATTCATTTTTTTTTTCCTTTATTTATACTTTGTGTCTCCTTTGATTTTTAGGCATGCTTTGCATCCTTTTATTCGTTATAAAAGTCTTTAGTTTTTGTTCATCAATTATAATGATCGTTTCTATTTAAAATCATGTTTTAGGGATGCTCGAAAAAGAATCATAAAAGATTTCCACAATCTTGATTTCTTTGATGAAATACAAGCGCTCAATAATTAATACAATATGTTCGGCGTTTGCATGACAGTCTTCGTAAAAATATATTTATAAAAGGTTCCAGCTCTCGTTGCTGTCTCAAGAGATTTTTTTCTGTTTCTTCCATCTTCTGGCTTTTTGTCCAGTTTTTGGATGAAATAGTTTACTGTATTTTATTAGCCGAATTAATTGTTTCTGACAGGGCTTTTAATTGTTCCGAACTGAGGCCAGCAAGAATTTGATCTGTTGTATAATTTGATATTACCTCTGAGGGCGACCGATTGGATAATAACTCTGAGGTCGTAAAATGCGACAGCCATTCCTGCCTTAATTGCGCTTTTTCTTCTTGTGTCATACTTAAATAGTCCATATCATTTCCTCCTGCTGTCAAGCATCTGGTTATATAATCTGTTAGAAAAGCCTTTAATGGCTCTGGCAATTGATCATATAATTCAGACTTGACCTTGTTTGTTGCATCAAGCGTTGCCTTTTTTTTGCTGGCAAATAATTTAAACAAAATATTACAAGGTGCATCAGACAGGTTATTTAATGAAATTATGGGAAACAGTTCAAATATAGGAGATTTACTGCGATACACCCCGGGATATCTGGTTTTATGATATTTAAATTTTTGTAATGTTGATTTCCATGGTGTTTTCGATGAAACAAGAAAGCATTTTAAATCACTTTTTCGCTTTAATTTATGTTGGATCTTGTAAAATTTATAGTACCCGGCAACCTGACAAATGGCATCCGTGTTAATCGACTCTGTATATTTCAATTCAATCAGTACATGTCTTGCACGTGTATGTCGAATACCATCTGGAAGATATTTTAACTGATCTTTCGTCCACTTTGGGGCTGAACGTCTGATAATAATAATATCGGCCTCAGGTAGTTTTTTCATCACTGGAACATCAGTTTCTACATCAAGACCAGTGGGAATCAAGGACACTTTGAACAAATTTCCAAACCAGTCATGCCATGGTGTTTTAGGTTTGATTTGTTTTTCTGTTTCTTTCATCGTCTGTTTTCCTCTACAACCTTATGCGGTCGGAAATCCTTTACGATATTAATAAAAAAATATATCATATGCTTTTATTTTATGTCAAATGTTTACCATTCATTTAAGATATTACCGCGTCTTCAACGGAACATTACAGATATACAGACAATATTGGATTTACATTTTTTGTTTTTTTTGATAAATTAACAGTTTTATTGAAAAATATCTTAATTAATTACTCAACCCATTAAGGAATGCTCGAAAAATAACTTCCCCATTTATAATGTTTAAATGTTCATTCGTTTTTTGAACCAGGATCACTGAAGAAGATGAATAAGATGAATTAAAAACACTTTTAATTCATCTTATTCATCTTCTTCAGTGTAATCCTGGTTCAAAATAAATGAATGAACATTTATGAAATGAGGAACTTATTTTTCGAGTATTCCTAAACAAGGCGTTTTTTTTGCATAAGGATAATTTTCATGCAAGACAAAACAATAATACAACCCAAAAATTCAGGCGAATCAGTCGCAAATATTTTGATTGTTGATGATCAGGCACTAAATCTGAGTTTTTTATCTAAACTTTTAGAACAACATGGATTTATTGCGGACCAGCTGGACTGCGGTGACAAGGTGATGCCATTTGTCAAAAAATCACCACCAGACTTGATTTTGCTTGATATTAATATGCCAAAAATGAATGGTTTTGATGTTTGCCGCTGCTTGAAGGAAGATGCGTCTACCCGCGATATACCTGTAATTTTTTTAAGTTCGTTTAAAGAGACCGATGATATTGTTAAGGCATTTTCAGCTGGCGGAGTGGATTATATTGTCAAACCATTTAAAAATAAAGAAGTTATTGCCCGTGTCAATACACATATTGGTCTTCGTAATGCACAACGATCACTTCTGGAAAGCAAAAAAAAATTTGAGTCTGTTTTTAATGCATCAAACGCAATGATCATTATTGCTGACATGCAAGGTAATATTGTTGATGTTAACCCAAAGGCAATTCAAGGATATGGCTATTCAAAACAAGAATTCTTGAAACTGACTGTACCCCAGTTGATCCATCCAGATAATTCTCATCTTTTTGAAACATTCTTCAACGATATTCGTTCCAAAGGAGCGGCAAGCCTAAAGTCCATTGATGTCCGAAAAGATGGCAGTTTGTTTATTGTAGAAGTACAGGGAAGTATCGCAGAGTATAATGGTAAACCCCATTTACTTGGCATTTTAAAGGATATCACTGAGCAAGTACAACTAGAGCAGACGCTGATAGAAGCAAAAAAAGGTGCGGAGACTGCAAACAAGGCCAAAAGTAATTTTTTGGCGGTTATGTCACACGAAATTAGAACGCCGATGAATGCCATTGTTGGAATGACAGAACTGACATTGCAAACAGATCTGAACGCTGAGCAGGCACATAATCTGAGTGTTATCAAAGAATCTGCGCATCTTCTTTTAGATATTATCAATGATATTCTTGATTTCTCAAAAATTGAAGCAGGAAAATTGACATTGGAAAATATTGATTTTGACCTACATCAACTTCTTGATAATATTATTAATATTTTTACTATTCCAGTTGAAAGGAAAGGTTTGTTCATTCGGTTAGAAAAGGCAGATCAATTATCGCGTTATATAAAAGGTGATCTGGTAAGACTGAAACAGATATTGACAAACCTGATAAACAATGCAATCAAATTCACAGAATCCGGTGGCATCACCATAAGGGTAGAACAAAAAGATGATTCAAACCTTTTTTTTTCAGTAACAGATACGGGTATTGGTATTCCTGAGGACAGGCATGAAAATATTTTTAACAGTTTCACCCAGGCAGATAGTTCCACTACAAGGAGCCATGGTGGTTCAGGACTTGGATTGACCATATGTAAAAAACTATCCCAACTGATGGGCGGTCAAATCAATCTGACAAGTAAACCAGGCTTTGGCAGTACTTTTTCATTTACGATCCAATTTAAACCGGGTGATAAGAATAAAGTCAAAAAGGAAGATCAAGCATACAACTGGGAAAAATTAAAATCAGAAACAAAACAACTGAATATTCTGCTTGTTGAAGACAATTTAGTCAACGCAAAAATTGCGGATCAATTTTTGAGAAAAATGGGACATGATGCCTCCATTGCCAATAATGGAAAAGAAGCAATAGAATATCTATCCCTCGAATATTATGATCTGGTACTTATGGATGTAGAAATGCCTGAAATGAATGGCATTGAGGCCACAAAACGAATACGCAATGGCGAAGCAGGGGAAAAAAATGTAAATATTCCGATTATTGCAATGACTGCTCATGCGTTAAATGAGTTTAGACTTGAGTGTGAAGCCTCAGGAATGAATGATTTTGTTTCTAAACCCGTGAATTTTTATGAATTGGGGATTATTCTCAAAAAAATCTGTGCGGCCCCAAGAAAGATAGCAGAAAATACACAAACGGAATCAAATTCAAGTCAACAAATTGTAAACAAAGAAAGAGCATTGACGCGTCTGGGCGATTGTGAAGAAATTTTTGAGATGATTTGTGGGACATTTTTAGAAGATATTGGAGATACAATTGATAACCTTCGTCAATCAATTGAAGCCAAAGACTTTGAAGCCGTGCGTTTTAATGCACATACTTTAAAAGGATTGTTTGGAAACATTGATGCGGAAACCTCTATAGCGCTTTCCAAGCAACTGGAATTTGCTGCCAAAGAAGGCGATCAATGTTCGGATCAGTTGCAACCGCTTTTTAATAAATTGCTAGAAGAACTGGATAAAGTTAAAGAAATAATATCATAATGGATGAACAGGAGGACCTGTGGATCAAAAACTGAATTCTCAATATAAAGGAAAACTATTATTGGTTGACGACACTGAGGAGAATCTGGATTTGTTAATTGAAATTCTCAGTGAAAGCTATGATCTCAGTATTGCCCTTGATGGTCCCACCGCATTGGAAAGGGTGGTAATGGATTTACCAGATTTAGTTTTATTGGATATTATGATGCCTGTAATGGACGGTTATGAAGTTTGCCAGAAAATCAGAAAAGATCCTCTTACAAAGGATATTCCTATTATTTTTCTTACAGCAAAAACCGACCCTGACAGCATTGTTAAAGGATTTGAATTGGGAGCTGCAGATTATGTTACCAAACCATTCAATGAAAATGAACTTCTGGCAAGAGTAAAAGTGCATATTGAACTGAAACATGCAAGGGAAGAAGCGGAAAAGGCCAGAGTAGAAGCGGAAAAGGCAAAAGAAAAGGCAGAACAATCTGAAAAATACAAGTCTGAATTTTTATCGACCATGAGCCATGAAATCAGAACCCCCATGAATGGCGTTTTAGGGATGGCGTCGCTTTTGATGGAAACCAAACTCGATCCACTTCAACAAGACTACATAAAAAGTTTAAAAAGCAGCGGAGAAACACTCCTGGCTTTGATAAATGATGTTCTTGATTTCTCCAAAATTGAATCCGGTAAAATGATTCTTGAGAAACAGGCTTTTAAACTGACAGATTGTATTGAAGATGTCTTCAGCTTGCTGGCTTTTTCAGCAGCAGAAAAAGGAATAGAACTGATTGAGAACATCAACCAAAATGTTCCGAAAGATATTATTGGTGACCAAACACGTTTGCGGCAGTTATTGTTCAATCTTATTGGAAATGCCATTAAATTTACCGAAAAAGGTGAGATTCTTTTCAGCATAAAAATTGTTTCTAAAGATAAAAACCATTATACCCTTGAGTTTTCAGTTAAAGATACAGGCATTGGTATTGCTTCAGAAAAAAAGGATCAACTGTTTAAATCTTTTAGTCAACTAGACACATCAACAACGCGAAAATATGGAGGCACAGGTTTGGGCCTGGCCATATCTGATCGACTGGTGCAACTCATGGGCGGAAAAATATGGGTAGAAAGTGAAGAAAGAAAAGGCGCCACTTTTTTCTTTACAATTGAAACAACATCCGCAGAAACACAGACCGACGCAGAGATAATTTCTCCCAAACTTGAAGGAAAGCGTATACTAATTATTGATGACAATAAAACTCTTGCCAATGTCATTGCATCAAAATGCAAGTCTTGGGGAATGATGCCATGCATTGCTTTATCTGGAAAAACAGCATTAGATGAATTTGAAAAAACGTTTCATGATAAAGAAAAACATTTTGATATGGTCGTACTGGATTTGGAAATGCCCGACATCAATGGACTCGATCTCGTCCAGATGATACAGAACCATCCAAAAACATATGAATTTCCGATTATTTTTTTTAATACGATCAATCGACCCCTTGATTTCAATCATGCAAAAGAAAACAAATGTTCCATTCTTTTAAGTAAACCTTTTAGAGTGTCCTCATTTTATAATCAACTCATCCAATGCTTTGAAAATAAAACAGAAAAACAACAAATAAAAGCAAAAGAGATCAAAACTGATTGTGATGCACGACAACAGTCACCTTCACTGAAAATATTAATTGCAGAGGATGTGCCAGCAAATCAGAAAGTAATTCTTCATTTTCTCAAAAAGATTGGATATCAAGCAGATGTTGTCAAAAATGGCATTGAGGCTTTGAATGCGCTGGATAAACAGTCTTATGATCTTATTCTAATGGATATTATGATGCCAGAAATGGATGGCATAAAAGCCACGCAGGAAATTCGCAGGAAATATTCCAATGATGATCACCCCTGGATTGTCGCGTTAACTGCTGATGCCATATCGGGAAAGAAAGAAGAATATATCGCAAATGGTATGAATGATTACATTAGCAAACCTCTAGTCTTTAAAGATCTAAAAAAGATGATTGAATCGTTTATTGAGATGAGAAGTTAACATTATCGTTTCAAACAAAACAATTTAACTTAAAAAATGTATCTTCTTTAAATGTCGGGGTAAGGTTGGAGTCCCAAATCTTTAGATTTGGGAGATACAAAAAAAAGAACTAACGCCCAAATCAAAAGATTTGTGATTCAAGAGCGTGGTTACCCCAAAATTTAAAAAAGATACTAAAAAATAGAATAAAAGAGCATCCTTATGAATAAAAAACTCATCCAATTATTAAAATCCAATGAAGACTGGTTGATGGAAAAAATTCTTCATTATGCCATTGAAAGAGAATACTCAAAGTATACCTCTACCCTAAAAGAAGCCTGGCGACTTTCCATTTCTGGTCTATCCAAATCTTTTATATCAGGACTTGAAACCGGTCGAACCGATTTTGAGCTTCATCCGGATGAAAACTACAGTGAGGACCCTATCGCAAAGTTTGGCATTCACGAAGCCATACTTCATAGAGAGCGTGGAATTGATATTGGCATGTTCCTTGGTTTGTTTAAATACTATCGCAGGTGTTATTTAGAACTGGTCGATGATCATATGAATGAATCTGAACGTAAAATTTGCGGAAGATGGATCGATCTTTTTTTTGATCGTGTGGAAATTGGCCTTTGCAGTGAATGGACCAGGACCGAGCAAGCAAAATTAATTAAAGAACTTCAAGATGCCAATCGAAAAATGACCAATAAAAAGAATAAATACCTTACCATTTTTGAAAGCCTGGCCCAACCGGTTATATTATTGACATCTCACTTCTTCATTGACAATATGAATCATGCTGCTTCCATCTTATTGGATAAAACCAGTGTTTCGGGTTCAAAATACTACTCAATAGATCAATCCAAACATGATCTTTCAGAAAACCATCCATTGAAAAACAAACATGTAAAAGACATGTTTCCCTGGCTATACCAGGAAATTTTTGAATTTCATTCAGAAAAACGACATCAAAAATCAATCGATAAGACTGTCAATCTAAATAACGAAGTTTGTGTGTTTCAAATCCATCTTTCACAAATGTTGGATGTCAGCCAAAAATTCCAGGGCATTTTGATAATTATGGATAATGTTACCCCGTTAAAGCATGCAGAGGAAGCTGCTGAGAAAGCCAATACCGCAAAAAGTGAGTTTCTTGCAAACATGAGCCATGAAATCCGTACGCCGATGAATGCAATCATGGGAATGAGCAATCTGGCCTTAAAAACAGATTTGGATTCGATACAATACGATTATATTAAAAAGATCGATGATGCCTCAAAAGCATTGCTGGGTATTATTAATGATATCCTGGATTTTTCAAAAATTGAAGCCGGTAAACTGGATATGGAAACCACTGATTTTGATTTAAACCAGGTAATGCTAAATCTCTCCAGTTTAATTGCTGCAAAAAGTCAGGAAAAAGGGTTGGAATTAATATTTATTGTCCCCCCTGAAACACCAATGTACTTAAAAGGTGATCCATTAAGACTCTCTCAAATATTATTAAATCTGGTCAATAATGCCATCAAGTTTACTAAAAAAGGTGAAGTAACCGTATCTGTAGAGCCATTGACTGTTGAAACGAATCAGGCTGTTCTTCAATTTTCAGTACGAGATACTGGCATTGGAATGTCTGAAAGCCAACAGAATAAATTATTTCAACCCTTTCAGCAGGCAGATACCTCAATAACAAGACAATTTGGTGGAACAGGTCTGGGCTTATCCATTTGTAAAAAACTCGTTGAAATGATGGCAGGAGAAATCAAAGTTGAAAGTGAACCTGAAAAAGGCAGCAATTTCATTTTTACCGCCAAATTTGATCGACAGCCTGATATCACATCTAAAAATAAATTGATGCCAGAAAAATTATTGAACCTTAAAGTCTTGGTCGTCGATGACAACGAAATGAGCAGAATTGTGCTGAAAAGCTATCTTGAAAATTTGAAATTTTCAGTAGAATCCGTTGACTCTGGCATAAAGGCAATCGAGATGATCAACGCTGCGATAGACAATGATGAAAAACCATTTGACCTGGTCGTCATGGACTGGAAAATGCCGAATATGGATGGTATTGAAACATCAAAAAGAATTCTTCGGCAGTTTGATTCTGATAAAGTCCCCAAAATTATCATGGTAACAGCTTTTGGTCGTGAAGATGTGATAAAACAAGCAGAAGAGCTTGGCCTGGATGGATTTCTTTTAAAACCTACCACCCAATCTCTTCTTTTTGATTCCACCATGCTGGCTTTTGGGAAAGATTTTCGAAATGAATATCAAAAAAGGAATCAAGCGGACCCGTTGACAATAGAAGGGCTTGATACCATTCGAGGCGCACAAATTCTTTTGGTTGAAGATAATATCATCAATCAGCAAATTGCCACAGAATGGCTTACAGAAGAAGGCTTTTTTGTAACGCTTGCAGTCAATGGTCAAGAGGCATTTGATAGCGTGCAAAAACGAATAAAAGACAACTATTTTGATATCATTCTGATGGATCTTCAAATGCCTGTGATGGGTGGTTTGGCAAGTACAATTGCTATTCGAAAGTGGGAGCAGGAAAATGGCTATCCGCCGATACCCATTATTGCGATGACTGCTGATGCCATGTCTAAAACCAGAAACAAAGTGCTTGATGGTGGAATGAATGATTTTATTGCAAAACCAATTGATCCTGAATTGCTTTTCAATAAACTTGTTCAGTACATCCAGGCAAAAGATCGCCCACTGCCCAAGAAATATATTGACAAGCAAGAGGCCGCTAGAAAAAAGCAGAAATTACCTTTTGATGCGCTCCCTGGTATTGATATTGATTTTGGCTTAAACAGAGCACGTCAGAATGCCGGCTTATATATGAATATCCTTAATATGTTTTTTGTCAATCAACAACATACTGCACAGCAAATCAAGTCTGCCATTGACAACAATGATTTTGAAAGTGCAGAGATCAAGGCCCATACGATCAAAGGATTGGCCGGAACGATTGGTGCAACAAAGCTTCAAAAGATAGGACAGGATTTGGAAAATGCAATTGTAAAAAAAGAAAGGTCTGTTCTAACTGGGTTGCTCGTTCGTTTTAGGGAGGCCTTAAATGCTGTATTGCAGTCTATCAAACCATTTGTCAGGATAAAGCCTTCTTTAGATAAAGATGACACACTTCTGGAACCTGGTGATCCGAAAATGTTAAATCAACTACTCATCGAACTTTCAGCATCTCTTCAAGATGCAAAGCCCGTACAAATCAAAGCAATCGTAAAAGAAATCAATTCGAAATCATGGCCTGATGAATTTACCTCAGATATTATCGATATCCTGGAACTGATTAGAAAATACAAATATAAAGAAGCTGAAACGATTGTCAATTCAGTGCTTAGCAGGTAATATTTACGAGTTAAGGAATGCTCGAAAAATGTATCTTCTTTAAATTTCGGGGAAACCAATCGCTGGAGTCCCAAATCTTTAGATTTGGGCGTCAGTTCTTTTTTTTGTAACTCCCAAATCTAAAGATTTGGGACTCCAACCTTACCCCGAAATTTAAAGAAGATACCGAAAAATAAGTTACCCATTTATTGGAGTCCCAAATCTTTAGATTTGGGAGGCAAAGCGTTACTCCCAAATCTAAAGATTTAGGACTCCAGTATTCACATCGTCCCTATAATCCTTATAATCCTTCCCTATTTCTGCTAGAAATAGCCTGAAGTGCATTAATGGCTTCTTCTAATCCAATAATTCCATCATCATTGATATCACCTTTTAACCCACATTTGTCAAAATCGATCTCTCCTTCAGGACTTTTTTTTCTTTCAAACCAATCGTCTGAAGGAGTAGGGGTAAATCTGCCCTCCACTTGTGTCCAATCGTATTTTCCACCCATCATTTCCTTTATACGCGAATTGGGTGTCGTTGCAGATGGAGCAATATTACCTGTTTCAATCCTTTGATTCATCCAGTTTATCGTGCATTCAATTGGTGAATCGAACCCCATACTCAAAAAATAATGATTTTTAGCCGCCAAATGCTTTTGCGGGATTTGATTCACGCTATAATACCAGGGTGCGAGGTTGACGTTACATATTTCTTTCATAAGAGAGCGATTGTTATCCATAACCGGAATTTGTAAGTTCAATCCTGTAGTATGGTAAGCTTCCACAACAAAATCGTTTATATAAGTCCATTTATTCATGAGATGAAACAGAATATTTCGACACCTTTCTGCTGGAGTCGTTCCATATTCATCATCCGGCATATATGAATAGAAATCCCCTTTATATTTTTTAAAAATATCATCAACTAAAGAGTCAACAATCGTATAGGAAGGATCAAGTAGCGCAATCCTTTTGAGTACGATACCATTTTCATAGCACATCTTTGCCAGATTACATACAACCTGATTTCCAAGAGAATGACCTCCAAAGCGAATATCTCCTGAAGTATTTGCTTGCAGCGCATGAACCAGATATATTCCCATCGCTTCAACAGCGCTTTCAACATCAACTTCTATTCCATCAAAAATAAATTTTTTGTCCCAAACTTTGTACTGATTTTCTCCAGGAAGTCTGTAGCGGCTTCCTTGCGGTCCATCAAAGCTCCAGATCTTTGCTTCTGCTTCGGCGACACCAATCACTCCTTCGTTAAGGATCGTTAGTTCGTCAGCGAATTGTGTCCAATAAACGATTCCTGTATTAAATCCCTTATCTAACCAGGGATGGTTGATGTATTCAAAAAAGCCATTATGTTTACTGGCTCCACCAAAATTGTCTTCTTTCCAAAGAAAAGTTTCATAGTTGAAAGTAGGATTGCCATATTCATCGGCTTGATTTACAAAATTTGCTTGCCAGCCATGAGCAAAGACTAAAGTCGCTTTTTCTGGATTGTAATAGGCATTGTCGTATTCTGGAAAATACTTTTCATGCAAACCATTATAACCAAACCAGTAAAGACCAAAATCAAGATCCTTATTGGTAAAGGTTATGGAAATTTCATTAATTGGGTTTCCTTCATTTGTATAGATCCCCGCTAAAGTAATTTTATAACTGGCTGCTGGTTTCAAGCGTCTTTGAGGAAATAAAACAATCCTTCGGCCTTCAGTGACGACCCTTCCTGGAATTTTTACCCCATTAGAATTGGACAGAAAAAAAGTTTTTGTCGTGATTGTCGTGTCATTAATATCTTCATCAAATACGATTTTTACAGGTGTATTTACTGTAATATCGACGGCGCCATTTGTAATATTGCTCGTATATGAAATGGAAATAGGGTTTTTAGCTTCTGCTTTTGGCTGTGAATATTTTATCAAGGCAAAAACATAAGAATTACCAATGGTACTCGTCAGTAAAACAATTAGAATAACAACTTTTACTTTTTTCATAATTATATTCCTTTTTGATAAAAAATTAATATTGGATTGTGGTATTGTGAGTTGGAATTTCGGGACAGGTCTGCCATTTAACGCATCAATGCTCATGACAAGCTGATGCGTGAAAGTCATTGTACCGACCCTTTTTACATACTATCTATACACCCCATTGATTACAATCAACTGTTAAGATTTCTCTCTCATGCAACCATCGTTCAACATCATCAGAAAAGCCATTGGCACTAAAATACACACCATAAATATGTAATTGTTTTTCTTGATTGACTGTTTTTTTATATGTATTCAATTTATTTATAAAAACTTTGCACTCATCAATAGATGGTAAATTTTTTTCATTTCGATTTTTTGTTTCAAAGGCCAGGGCAAATATCGTATTTTCATCTTCTTTTAATGCAAGAACATCAATTTCTAAAGGCATGTTTGCTGGTAAGTTTAAAAAATAGTTCATCCACACCATATCAAAGGTAGCTTCTTCAAGAGTACGTATTTGTTTATCCATATTTTCATGGTTAGAAACAATTGTCCTTAATCTATTTCTTAAGTTTATAATTGATCTTCTTTCTTTTTTACATCTATTTAATTCTCTCCAGACAACCAATTCGAGCATTCGACCTTTTAATTCATTGATCGTTGATTGCATGGACTTTTTATCTTTTTCCAGGTTTTCAATTTTTTTATGTAACTCGCCTTGAACATTGGCTTTTTGATGATAAATTTCATATTGATATTTATGATAAAAAATTAAATGTAATACATCATCCGCAATACCTTTGTAATGATATGCGCTGCTGCCTTCAGAGATTAAATCGCCATTAATCAATTGTGACAGCTTTTTCTGTAAGTCAGCTTCTTTCTCCTTTGGCCATTCAATGGCATTCATAATTTCATCGCGTGCGTATTCTTTATCTCTATCTTTTGAAAGCATTAGCAGGATCTTTTTTGCATAGATATCATTTACTTTTTCTAATGTTGATTCAATATATTCCATCCAGGTTCTATGAAGCTCTGTTGTTTTATCTACAATTTCATTGGCAAAGGTTTCAACTATACCTGAAAACGTTGAAAAATCACATTCAGGCCAATCTGATTCTATTATTGAAGAGATATAATAGGGATTTGATTGAGAAAGAACATTGATTGCCAGGGCAACATCTTCTTTTATTTCAATTTGATTATATTCAGCATATCGATATACAGCTTCCATGCCTTCATCAAAAGTTAACGATGATGAAATATCCATGATTCTTAGCCTGCCGCCAACAAACATTTCATGCATCATTTGTTTCATCCATCCGATATAGCTTCCAGAAACCAGCATTGGGCAAAATCTTAATTCAACCATACCATGAAATATCCCAGGTAAGTTGTATGCCTGTATTTTTTCTTCCTTATCTTTATATAAATATTTGGTCATGTATTGAATCTCATCAATCATGATCACAAAATGATTCTTATCTTTTTCAAATAGTCTATAGGGTGTTCCAACAGCAATACTTATTGCTTGATCTTCATTTTCTTGATGATAATACTTTTGAAATAATTCAATACGTTCAATAATGGAGTATTGCTGTAAATCTTCTGCTTTCTGAAATAGCGTATCCCAATCATATATTTCTCTATTAAAAGGTAGATGCGATCTTGATAAAAAGGATATGTATTGAGTTAAACAGGTTCGCAAATAATCATCAGCAAAATGAAGCAGCCATCTATTTTGATCCTTCACTTCATAATAAAATGGAACAATTCGATTGTTTTGAATCCATAACATGTTATATAAACGTTCCATTATCGCAGTCTTGCCGCTTTTTCGTCTACCTAACAGTGCTTTGGACTTTGAACGTTTTATTGGAATTTTGGTAATCCAGCGCATTAATTGTGACATTTCCATGTGTCGACCACAAAATAATGTTGGATCGCCTATTCTTTCTTCTAATGCGTAGATCATTGACTTTCCTTTCAGTATGGAATAAAATCCATAATCAATATTGAAAAAAAATACGCTTTAAGTCAAGAAAAAACATTTTAAACGTCAATTTCAATTTGTAAATTTGCTCTGCTTGTGTTGAAAATACATTTTTTAAACAAAAAAAGAAAGAGAGATACTATCCCATTTAGGAATGCACGAAAAATAAGTTCCTCATTTATTGGAGTCCTCCGGGTAGAATCAGAGATTACTCTCCAATCCCCCCACAGATCCGGACGTGACCAATTCGGTCATCCGGTTCCTCAGTAATTCCTTGTTTAGATTTCTCTTTGCAAGGAATCAAGCAATACTC
>Ga0272440_1000774_pt1 | contig 26882 bp, 24 predicted proteins | sample SSMMMBAug17_FD_192440 | JGI IMG/M metagenome (GOLD analysis project Ga0272440, IMG submission 192440) | Marine sediment archaeal communities from Little Sippewissett salt marsh, Falmouth, MA, United States - SSM-MMB-Aug17 | ecosystem: Environmental > Aquatic > Marine > Wetlands > Sediment ...
TGTCAACAATGCGGAAACTTTCTCAGCAGCAGCAATTACAAGAAATTGATTTGCTGAAATGCCATCGCTTTTAGATAACTCAAATATTTTTGATTGTAAAGAGTTGGGTAATTCAACTGAAATAGCTCTCATGTTTATATACCTCTTAAAATATGCAAAAATTTTCCTGGCGTTACTGCTTTGATACCAAAAAATGTATCAATCTCCTTGAAATCATTTAAATTATGTGTGACAAGATATATTTAAAGTGGAGATAAATCTAATATTGAATATTTTGTTACTTCACCATATTACTTTAGTGAGTATGTTTCAACTTTTATAATTAACGATACAGTGGGGAGTGCCCCGAATTTTATTAACTTTGGTCGAGAATGAAATACAATATATCATTCAGACTCATCTTAACAGGCATTCCAAAAATAATGACAGTTACTTCAGGATTTTCACAGCTTGTTTCAGAAAAATCTATGACCATGCGGTCAATTGTAATTGTTCCTGATTTTGGTATACCGCATGTAAAATCAAAATCGACATTTTCAATCACACAATAATAATCTTGACCATCTTTTGTGAATTCAATCGAACCATTCAAACCGACATTTTGGGTATATGAAATATCTGATACAAAACCATATTCTTCACCATTGACAATCAATGTATCAATCCCTTGACGATTAATCACTACCGGCTTACCAAGACCATTAATCACTTCCATTGTCCCATTCAGCGTGCTATCGCAGACATTTATATTTTTTGCGGTCTGGGTATATATAAGATTTGTATTTTCCACAAAAACATCAATGTACATGTCTCCATCAATGGTACAGTCGCCATAGCCAAATGACAGATTATCATAATCAATGAGAATATTGCCTTGATTAAGAGAGGCAGTAACTGTGCCAGTGATACCATCACATGAACCATTGAAAGTAAATTCAATGCTCTGGGAATTCATACTTACTTTGGCATCTCCACAAATAAAATTAAATTTACCAGATAGAACAATATTGATTATTTGTTGAAAATCAAAGGGTTCTTTTTGAAAAAGATTGGTTAATGATGGCACAACAGACATCTGTTTGAGCATTTCAAGGTCCAAACCATGCTTTGATACGGCAATGGTGGCCAACCGGTTAATATTTTCAAGAATATCTTGATATTTTTCTGAAATACGATTTGAAATCATTTCAAGTTTGATGGTCACGCCATTAAGGACCGCGTTGATTATCCGATTTTCACAAGGCAATTCATCAAAATTGATCTCTAGTTCATTAATTTGCATTGCGCCTGAAAATGGTAAACCACATTTTTCTTCGATTTTAACCGAGTTGAAATGACAGGTATAAGATTTGCCCATTATTGGAACTGTAAAGATACCATTCAAACCAGACTCAGAATTGTATGTGATGGTTGATGGTATTTGTATATCAATGTTACGAAACAGGGCTTCAATAATCTTTTTTGTATGCGCTAAAGTCAATTGACCTGTAATTTTATTATATGTTATATCGTAGGAACCATTGATAGTTTTACCGCAAACAGACATGTTTTCAAAAGTAAGATTTGCATAAATCAATGGCAATTCTGTTGTTAACGTTATATTTATGTTACCATTTACCAGGCACTCTTTAATCAGAATACTGTCAAATACGAGGGTTACATTCTGATCTACAATTGATGGTACAACTGTTATTGTACCGGTAATACTGTAGCAGTCCGGCATAGCCTGAAAAGTATATACAATAGAAATACCTTCATTCATATCGACAGATAATATACCGCATGATGAAAAATCAATCCCATGAATAATCTGATCTGGATCTGTATTCGATCTGGATTGTGTTTGTTTCAAATTATAGATTAGCGTTGAGATATCCATCTTTGAAAAAATATCTGCCAATCTTTGAATAAAATTGATTTCTTCTTCACTACCTGAAATCAAAGATGTTGAAAAATTGGCAATTTTTTGCGCAAAATCTTTTGCACCTTGCTGAATGGTATTTGCTGTCAATTTCAGGTTCACCGGCATATCATTGACAAAGTAACTGACTATCGGATTCTCTTTTGAGAACTGCTGTTTAAAGACAAGATTGATATCATTGATCTTCATGTTGCCATTTGCTGGCAAACCATTCAGGGGATCTGTAAAATAATTACTGAACTGTGAATTGTATGTCTGACCATTCAATGCCATAGAAGATGTGCCAGAAAAACCAGTCTGTTTATGATAGAAGGCTTTAAATTGGGTTTGAATATCTTTTTCATTAATTTGATACAACTGGATTCTCTCTTTAAAATCCACTGAAGCAAGCATACCGCTCAACTTGTCAAAAGAAATGGTATAGTCTCCATCAATGGGATGATCATTAATTGACATATTTTCAAAATGAATATCTGCTGAAACAGTATCATTCTCCTGGCTCATTGATAAAGTTAGCTTTCCAATAATGGGGCAATTATTCGCTGCCACATTGTCAAATTCAAGAACAAAATGATTATCTGCGGTAGAAATACGAATACTGCCATTCATGCCCAAACACAATGGGCTGTCATTAAACGTTATAATGACACCATTTTCATCTTGTGATATATCCGCACATGAAATGCTTGATTGTGTTAGAAAATCGAAAATATTTTGAATTTGATTTCTTTTTTGAGTTTGAGAGGTGGGAAGTGGAATCATTGCCAAAACATATGAAAGCTGCTCAAGGCTTGCAAGATCATTTTGTGCATCAGCTAAAGCGCGGGTGTTGAAATTGGTTACATGTTCCACATCTTTTACCTGTTGATCGGGCGCTTCAGTCAGGCCGGCAACTGATTTTAATGCAGCTAAAGCCTCTTCCATACCAATTCTGCAATCACCATTGATATCGCCTTCATGACAAGGCTGGTCTTCAGCCCATACAAATGAAGATAACGTTATAAATAAAGTCAATACAAATAATAATTTTTTCATTTTGCTCCTCCTTATTTTCTGTATTAAAAGTTTAAAATGTGAAGAACTGTTATTCAAAGGGCGTATATACAAGTGAGATCTATGAAATTGAACATAGTGCCCTTCGGGCAAGTTTTTGATTAGCCTTACTTTTGTGCGTCTTCGGAAAGCCTGTTTGATATTTGTTTCAAGTACAGTCCCGCTTGCTAACGCGCGCGGCTCAGATTAAAAGCTGCCGAAATTTTCAGAGCCGCGCGCGTTAGCAAGCGGCATTGCACTTGAACCAATATAAATCAAGATTTTGTTTTTCCTATACATGAACTTATTCCCCTAACCTGTAATACGCCCACATTCAAAAAGGCCAGATACAAAAAGAATTTCGCCGCCTTAAATCTCTTTCACATTGATTGAGTTGTCGTGCATACATCACAGCGCGTTGTTGCACTTGTCTTGCCCTTTTAATTAACCACGATTTGCGACGATACGAGCGTTTCAAATACCCTTTTTGACCTTCATGATATGCCAGATATTGACGAAAGGCATCATTTTTCTGAACACCACATTGAATAGCAGTTTTATGGCAATACCATCCCACAAAATCAATGGCATCATGAAAATTATCTCGGTTTGCACCATATTGACGCGTGGATGTCTGATACGTTTTCCATGTTGAATCAATAGCCTGTGCATACCCATATGCCGAACTTAACCGCGTGCCAGGAAATATAAATAGACATGTGCGTCTAGGCGGTCGTGCATCAGATTTAAAACTGGATTCAAAGTAAATAATCGACATGGCCACTGATATGGGTAACCCCCATTTTTTTCTTGAGGCACGCGCACTTTTATACCAATGTCTTTGTTCTTTAAATATCTGACAAATATTATTTTTGTTTCGAGGTTCATATGATGAAAAAGTGCAAGATGATGTCACGACAACTAATATTAAAAGTATATTTATGCGCAAGCCGCTTTTTTTTAAATCTGATAAAGCTATCATATTATGTAATAAAGGCAGGCTGGCAAATACGACAACCCGCCACTAACTCATTAACGTTTTATGGGTGATAATTCAACCCGACGATTTAATGCTTTTCCTTCTTCAGTATCGTTGGTTGAAATAGGTTTTGTCTCTCCATATCCTGTTGATGTGAGACGATCAGCAGAAACACCTTTGGAAATCAAATAAGTCATTACTGCCATTGCCCTGTTTCTGGATAGTGTATAATTATGATCAGCAGGACCTGTACTGTCAGTATGGCCTTGAACCTCCATCCACAAATTGGGGTTGTTCTTTAAAATAGCGACAACTTCATTCAAATAGGGCATCATATCTTCTTTCAATTCCCATGAATTAGATGCAAATTTTATATTTCCAAGAATCCAGCATCCATTAATGGTCACTCGGGCACCTGCAGGTGTATCGGGACAAATATCTTTGTCATCACTGATGCCATCTCCATCCTTATCCTGGTGGCGAACTCTTGACAAAAAGACTTTATTGACATAAGTGGCCATATTTGTTGGAGAATATATTTCGTCAATATAATTCACAAATCCCTGACCGGCTGCTTTGACAAGATGATTCATCACGTCCTGATGTTTACGCTCAACCATGATAGGATATAAACTGAAACGAAGTCCAAAATGTTCTTTTAGTTTTGAAACTGCTTCAATACTTTTTGCCTCATTGACATCACCATCAGTTGCAATAATAATTGAAATGTGTCCTGATGCGTCTTTGAAATCTTGCATTACACCCATTAGCGCCTTATCTAGCGCACTCATTCCACCGACAAATCGGATTGAATCAATGGTATTGTTAAAGTCCTGTTTATTATGGGGTGATGGCCCATAAACCAGTTCTGAACGATATTCGATTGATCTTCGTGTATGTCCAAAGGTACGCAATGCAGAGTTAATTTGCATTTGGGGCATGGTAAGACAAATACGTTTTAAAACTGACCTGGCATATGCCAGTTTGTTTTTTCCATGTCTGTCAGTCGCCATTGACTGGGATGCATCCAAAATAAACATGACATGATCTGTTCTTTGAATAAATGGACCCTTGATGATCACTGGTTGAAATGCTTCATCCAATGATTTTGGCCCATGCGCCTGACATCCAATAAAAAAAACACATAGAATAATAAAAAATACAAAAATTTTTTTTAATACCATTAAACCCTCCTTGGCATAGTGATAAAATTGTTGATACAAAATTCTTTTATTCTCAAAAAATGATTAATTTACCATCTGGCAAAATGATCTTCAGCCCATCCAGGGCAATGGTTGATTGAAATCATTTCACCGGTATCTGTTTGTAGATGTCCGGAAAAACGGCCCATGAGTTGTGTAAATTTTGATGCCACAAGCCATGCATTGAGATTCTCTGAACGATGATGGTCTGCTAAAAAAGTTAAATCAATTTTTTCATCATAAGATCGAATTGTCCATGATTTGTACAAATCATTCATATCATAATTAAAATTTACCATATCAACTTTCGTTATTTGATTGTCAACAACAAAAAAGTTTTCAGTAAAGCTCGTTTCATTTACCCCGCAAGATAGATTTAATCCCAGGTGTCGATTATCATTCAAGGTAGTGGCAATAGATGCCCAGTTCCAGAACGTTTCTCTTTGCATATATCCGGTTGTCCAATCAACAATAGCCATTGAATGGGGTGACTGAATTGCATAATTTTTGTCATTGATGATGATATTTCCAGAAATTGGTATAGGTGTTGTTTTTTGTGTATAGACCCAGCCATTGTAACCAGCACGAGAGCATAATCTAAAAGGTTGTGATTGTGAGAAATCCAGTGTAACATCAAGATTCATACGTGGAGTTTTTGCCCAAAAATGCCCCTCATGGGATTTTGCAAAAAAACGCTGTGTTTGAAACGAACTACAACATTTATCTGGTCGAGAACCAATACTTACAACATTGGGCAAAGCCAACTGTTGGTCTTCAATCATTTGCCCTGTATTTCGATCATAAGCATACAGAAACGCTTTGGCAATGTATTTTAAATCAATAATTGCCAGGCCAATAAATAGATCGTTTGATGAAATACCCAAAAATACAAACTGATTTACAAAAAAAGATCGCAGCATTTTGGGCAAATTGTATCCACATAACAACTGAAAGGGATAATCCTGATAATTGACATTTTCAACCGGTGCGGCGAATATACCATATGAAACATTCCCATTTGAATCAACGATTGTATTTCTCATAATGTTTTTCCTTTATCAAGATAATTTTAATAAATTGGATTGATTATTTTGTCAATGAAATTATCAATATTTCAAGGGCATGAGTGTTGACCCCATAGATATTCTTTTATGACTAATCACCTGACTGAATTCGATTTTTTGTACTGAAAATAATCTTGAATAATCAATTGATGATCAAAGACGATGGGTTTGGGTAAATGATTTTCCTGGAAAATATCCAGGTTGATCGCATCATCGGCAGCCTTAGGATTTCCAGTTGCTGATGCAATATAAACTGTTGTAATGGTATGTTGTCGTGGATCCCGCGCGGGATCTGAATAAGAATGAAATTGATTTAATAAATGAACATTTAATGACGTTTCCTCAAGAGCTTCTCTAATGGCAGCCTGTTCAAGAGATTCACCATAATCGACAAAACCACCTGGCAATGCCCATCCAAATGGTGGATTGCGCCGCTCAATCAAAATAATGCCTGATTTTCCATTGGCTGATATCTCTATAATAAGATCAACTGTTGGAATTGGATTACGATAAGCTGCCATTCTTTTTCCATGTTTTTGTTTAGGAATGTACTGAAAATAAGGTCCTCAATCTGACACCAGTCAGACTGGTCAGACTTGGTAAGTTATTTTACTGACATTCCTTAAGTATTTATTTCAAATTTCTACTTGTCAATCTCTAAAGTCAATGGATAAGGAGATTGATAGGGATTTTGATAATTGTGCGCATCGTTTATTTCAGATTGCTTCATCGGGGATCTCAGACGAAAAGATTGCTCTCCATTTAGATCGACCAATTGATTTGATCGAATTGTGTTCATATATTCGAGAATTGCCCGGTCGGAAAAGCCTGCTTGCTTGAGGCCTTCAATTATTTTTAATTCTTTTTCAATGGTTGATTCACGTTCAGGTCGGTAGGCATCGGTTTGAATCAGTTGTAAAATTTCTTTTTCTTTCAAGCCTGCCTGATGGTATCGAACAATTGTATCTGCATCAATGGAACAGGTTTGATGTGTTATTAAATAATCAATAATGTTTTGTGAAACACCCGCTTTTTTCATTGTATTGATATCTTCACTTTTGACCAATGAGTTGGTTGCCCAGAGGGTAAGTGGAAAAATGATCAGCAATATAAATGGACATATTAATCGTTTCATGAAAAACCTCCTTTTTTCTAAGATTAAAACATGTTTCGTGTGAAAAATAATTAACAAGATTTCAGACTTGAATACATGTGTCAATAAAAATCGTTCTATGGATTGTCAGGTGCCATTTCAGTGGTCAAATCCTCTTCTTCATCCTTGTTATAAATGCTTTCAGCAATCACTTCAAGACGTTCAAACCATTTGGGGTCATCTTTGTTGTATTCCAATTCATCATACCAGGTAATGACCTCTTCTTTTCGTATCTTGTATGGTTTTTCAGCCTCAAAATCAATGTCAGCATATTGAAGCAAGTGTCGAACCAAGCGAACTTTATCCAGACTATCTAAAACTTCAAATACGTTTTCATCAATAAACATCAAATAGTCAAAACCTTCGGGATCCAAGGCTTCACGAGAAGTGAGATAACGTATTAAATCATTGGATTTTTGCATTTTTCCAAGTTGATAGCGTCCGCCAGTTTTACGTTTTTTTTGATCAAATATCAATTTGATTTTTGCTTGCGTTAAATGAGAAAAATCTTTAGAAATGATTTCATTAATCATTTTTTTTGTATCCGGATCGACATCAGTGAATCGACTCATTGCATTCTCCTGTTTTATTATGGTTTCTAAAAAAAAAACAATAAGGATTGAAATGGTTGTGTCAACTGATTAAATATTTATCCATTTCATTCGTAATTAATTTCAAACAATGTTTTTAGCGTATGTATAAGTTAGGGACAAAATAACTGGTGAAATTATGCACACAAAAAGAATCGTTTTTTTTATAGCTATCGTATTCATGCACACAGTCTTTGAAGATTGTTCTTGTGCCAAAAACGCTGCTGACAAACAATTTGACTTTGCCAAATCTTTAATGAAACAAGAAAGGTATAAAACATCTATTACAGAGTTTCAACGTTTTTTATTTTTGTTTCCAAATGACAATCGTATTATGGAAGCGCATTATCAAATGGGATTGGCATATCAAATGCAAAAGCAATATGCTTTTGCAATTGACCACTATCATAAAACTTTTCAGCAGGTACCTCTAAACAAAATTGGCATTCAGGCTGCTTATGCCTTAAGCGATTGTTACCAGAAAAGAAACAATCTGGTCATGGCAAAAAATGTTCTGGAATCATTGTTGCAAAAAATAGATCAAAAAAAAATTCGTGATGAAATTCATTATCGGCTGGGATGGATTGATATCAAAAATGATCAATTTGATTCTGCTATCTTTCATATGAATATGATCGAAAACGTTTCAGAATATCCCCTGAATATCATCAAACATGGCATTCATGCAAAAAAACTACCTCAAAAAAGGCCATATCTTGCAGGGATTCTGTCAATTGTGCCTGGCTTGGGTCAGGCATATTGTGGACGTTATCGTGATGCATCACTTTCCTTTATTGTCAATGGAATTATTGGCTGGGCAGCATGGGAAAGTTTTGATCAGGATCGTCCTGCTCTGGGATCAATGATTTCTTTTTTTGGACTGGGGTTTTATTCAGGTAATATTTATGGCGCAATGAATAGTGCACATAAATCTAATCGACGCGAAGAAAAAAGATGGTATAAACAGTTAAGACGAAAGGCCGATTCAACAAACTCATTTTATTGGGAAAACTAAATATGTTAAAAAAATATAATATGACTGGCGGGTCATTATTGATTGCCATTTTTTTCACATGTTATGGCTTTGGAAATGCTTCAATAGTCCCTGTGCTTAAACATGATATCACTCATGTTCAAAATCTGGCAAAATTAATTGGTGATGGGCAATTATTTGTTATTTTTCCACAAAAAAAAGAAATGCTGGCAGTGAGAGGATCAACAGATCAAGAATTATTTGATACACGATTTGTCAGCAGCATTTCAATTATCAACGCTCCGGCTGAACGTGTTCGGTATGTTATCAATGATTATGCAAACTATTCCACCTTTATGCCACAAAATGATCATTCCGAAATATTAGAAAAAACGTCCGAATATGTCATTGCGCGTTATAGTGTTTTTGTAAAATTGCCTGTATTTAAGATTCACGCCACATTTGATTTAAAACATGACATAAAAGACAATGAAGACATTACCTGGACATTAATTGATGGTAAAATGAAAGCCAGTTTTGGACGATGGGAAATTATTCCGATATCAGACAAAAAAACGCTTGTAATTAATACATCATGGTCAGATCATAAAAGCATTGGCTTCATGTCTCGAATGCTCATGAAAGCCCAACCCGACCTTGCGATGGCTGTCCCTATTGGCACAACAGCATTAATGCTTGAAGCGGTTAAGCGACGGGCAGAGAAAAAAACAATTGCCTCACCCCAAAATACGCAAGGGCTTTCCACTTCGCCAAACATTCCATACATTTCTAACATAAATATTCCTCAGCATACAATCAATGCATTTTTAAAGCATGGTCAAGTGTTAATTGTCCATCCAGTGCAATGGATTCGAATGGGTGAGAATGAATCGCTCAAGTTTGTATTTACCAGTGGTATTGATGTGGTCAATGCACCCATTGAAAAAATAAAAAAAATCAGCACCGATGTTTCTGATTATCCTGAAATTTTTTATCAAGTAAAATCTGTTACGCCTCATGAGGAAAAAATGACAATTGACTGGCGGATCAAGCTCTGGTTTTCTTTTTTTTCTTTCAACATTGACCTGACACATCAATATTATTGGGAAAATAATAATATTCTTACATTTACACGAATGTCTGGTGATCTAGAATATGTCTTTGGGCGTCGCGAATGGATTGCCTTAGCCCCCAAAAAGACGATGATTGTATTTACAACAGCATTTCAGGGAGGGAAAGCTGCGCCATTTTTTCTTAAGTTTGTAAAAATGTTACCCAACAGTCAGGTGATTGGAAGTACATCTGTTTGTTCGGTGTTGATGGAAAAACATATCCCCTGGATTGAATCCAGATTACAAAATAAAAAAGCCCGAAACCAACAATAGTTTCGGGCTTGATATGTGAAAAAAAAATTAATTTAGAACAGGCCGGATACTTTACCGGTTGCTGTATCCACATCAATTCTTCTAAACGCTGGATTAGAGCCAGTTCCTGGCATCAAGCTAATCATACCAGCACATGGGCAAAGGAATTTTGCACCAGAATAGATTAATATATCACGAATGGGCAATGTCCAGTTCTTGGGTACGTTTTTCAATGAGGGATCATGAGATAGACTCAAATGCGTTTTAACCATCATGGTTGTATAGTCATCATATTTGGGATCGTCTTCCAACATTTTGGCTTTCTTTTCAGCAGCAGGTTCCCATGAAACACCATCTGCACCATAGACTTCTTTTGCTATCAATTCAACACGTTGTCGAAGTTTTGTTTCCAGTGGATACAAGAATTTGAATTCATTCTCTTCATTACATGCATCAATGACTGCATCAGCTAATTCAAGAGCGCCATCGCCGCCATCAGCCCAATGGGTTGATTTAGCACATCTTGCGCCAGCATTTTCAGCCGCTTTGCGAACCAATTCAACTTCAGCATCTGTATCTGTATGAAAACAATTAATACATACAACAGGATTAATACCTGCCTTTCGAATGGTATTAATATGATGGACCATGTTTTCAAGTCCTTTTTCCACAAGACCCAGATTTTCCTTTGTATATTCTTCAGGCATTTTAATACCAGGAACAACACGAGGACCGCCGCCATGCATTTTAAGGGCACGTATGGTTGTTGTAAGAACAGAAACATGGGGTTTCAAACCACTGTTTCGGCATTTAACATTCCAGAATTTTTCAAAACCAATGTCTGCTGCAAAACCACTTTCAGTGACATGATAATCAAACATTTTCAGACCAATACGATCTGCAATAATGGATGATTGTCCAACAGCAATATTGGCAAATGGGCCTGCATGAACCATACATGGTTGATATTCAGCAGTACACATCAGGGTGGGGTTAATGGTATTTCTCATAAAAGCGGTCATGGCGCCACCCACTTCGAGATCACCAGTTGTAACAGGCTTACCGCTCTTGTCAAATGCAACAGTGATTTCATCAAGGCGTTTTCTTAGGTCTGGCAAGTCATTAATAATTGCCAAAATAGCCATCAATTCGGAACTAACAGCAATACCAAATTTGGACTGCATGGTGAAACCATCATATCGGCCACCCATCCCAATAATAATATTGCGAAGTGCTTGTGCGCAGAAATCAATAATCCAACCCAATTCAACGCGTGTAGGATCAATGTCCAGACGTCTCATGCCTGTCAATCGTTGCAATTGTTCGTCATTGTAATTTCGTTCATGTTGCATTCTGGCTGTCATGGCGACCATAGCAAGGTTATGAGCATTCATGATATCATTGATATCACCAGTTAGTCCCAATGAAAATTCAGTCATCGGAATGAGCAGTGCATTACCGCCACCTGCAGCAGTCCCTTTGACGTTCATTGTGGGGCCACCTGAAGGTTGACGAAGTGCACCACCAACATTTTTCCCACGTTTTCCCAGGCCTTCCATCAAACCAACCGATGTTGTACTTTTGCCTTCTCCGAGCGGTGTTGGTGTAATAGCTGTTACTTCAACATATTTGCCATCGGGTTTGCTTTCAAGTCTATTTATGATTTTCAAGAAATCCAATTTTGCCAGACGTCCCATAGCGAGTACTTCTTCTTTTTCAAGACCTAATTTTTCTCGCCAATCATCTGGTGTGGGCATGTTTTTTTCAGCTTCTTCTGAAATTTGCCAATCTTTCATTTCAACTGCATTATATGCCATTGAATAAATCCTCCTTATAAAAATTTATCGTAAATAAATGAATTATGCCATTCGGCAATATCAAAATATTGAAACTATAACATGCGGATATTGTCTTAGCAAGTAAGAATATACAATCCGCATTTTTAAGATGTACATTTTTGAAATGAGTAATATCATATATATTCGGGTCGAATAGATTAATTAAGCTGTTACAAATTTTTATTTTTTCTTTGCCAAAGATATAAATTCTATTTTCTCCATAGCCAATTCCAGGTAAAATCTGTGCATATCATTAATAATGAAAACAATGCGACGATTATCGTTATATTCTGTTTCAGGATGAAGTACAATAGTACTGTTTAGTGCAAGGGCTTTCGGTTGTCCGAAAAAGGAAGTCAGGTTGTACTTGTTTTCAACCATTCGCATGGTATGGCCCATGATCTGATTGGTCATTTCGCCGATACTGTCAGGCACTTCATTGGTGTTATGATCTTTTGCAAGCTCTTCTTCAGGCAGTCCCATTGCAGTCATATATCCTCTATATAAACACAGGGCAGCCGCGCCTGTAAAATTAACGACGCTTAATCCATTGTAATCACCACTGAATTGTACAAAACATCCGATATCCGGACGTAAACTCACGCGAGGGATGCTTTGTATTGTGGTCGAGTATTTGATACTCTGTTTTGTACTGGACTCCAATACTTGTTTGACTGCATTGAAAAATGTCGCAGCAACGACATCAATGGCAGGGGTAGAAGATGTGTCCATGATATTCCTTTCCTTGATTATTTGGGTTCAATCTGAACCCTTCGTTAAAAAATATTCTATGATATCAGATAGTTAAAATCTTATATCACGTTGTTCTATCCAAATCCTGGGCTTGTGTCAATTGCTTGACATCTTTCAATGTATTGGATTTTGTGTTGTCATGCGTAATTAATTGTCCTGAACGTGAGATCATGGTATTATCTTCCAGTACAGCAATACCAAATTTTTCCATAACATGGGTTTTGAATTCATATTCCATTGATTTCTTTTTCAATTTATAAGTAAAGATCATCCATGTCAACCCAAAAAGTGTCCCAATTCCCAAGGTTGTACATATAAGAATTAGCAAAAATTGAACAGATTGTTCTCCCAGTCGTTGAAGATAGTCTGTAATGTCATCAATACGATATATAATGCCTGCGCCAATACATACTAAAAAAAGAGATAATAGAAATGGCAAGTTTAACAGCGTTTGAACGACAGATTCAAACCGAGATTGTGCAATGGCTGTCTTTTTGTCTTTGGAAACGAATTTACTGTCCTGATCTGCAAGATATTTGTTAAATGCAACCAAAAAAATTCCTAGCAAAAATGTAATCACAACCGGTATGAGAAAAGCCAGTAAAAAATATATGCGCCAGGGAAAAGGGATATCAACTGGACCAAATCGATCATAATCCTGCGTGCCCATTTGATAGAACCAGCAAAAAATTAAAATGCAAATTTCGATGATTCCCATAAAAATGAGATACTGTTTCAGTATGGTTTTACGTTCCATATCTGAAAACAAATGGGAAATTGTTTTTGGTTTATTATTAATTTTGGCCATTTTAGTTAAGACTATCTTTTATGAAAATTGTATTTCTAAGTATTCCTGCGTCTTGTCATGTAAAATTCATTCAAATTACCGCATTTTTTGTTTATGTTAGACTCAGACAAAGATATTTTTCTGTCCTTGCAAGTAATAAGCTATGATCGTCCAACCTAGGTTTTTCATGGCATCGTTATTGCCCTGAAAGGGGAAGAATAAATGGGCGCATTCTAAAAAAGGTGGCATTTTTCTTAGCCAGGAGAAACCAACCTTGGACGATCACACTGATTTTAGTAGATTCAAATCATATATCATAGCGACTATATAAACATAGTGCCCTTCGGGCAAATTTTAGATAAGCCTAACTTTTGTGCGTCTTCGGAAAGCCTGTTTAATATTTGCTTCAAGTACAGTCCCGCTTGCTAACGCGCGCGGCTCAGATTAAAAGCTGCCGAAATTTTCAGAGCCGCGCGCGTTAGCAAGCGAAATTGCACTTGAACCAATATAAAGCAGGATTTTGTTTTTCCGATACATGAACATATACATATCTGAAATCTCTTGTATTATGGGAAATTGTTTAACCTTTTTGAATCAGGATGACACTGAAAAAGGTAAATAAACGAAATATAATTATGCCATGAAAAACCAAAGTTGGACGATCATATAAATATCTTTAAAGACATAGCTCATCAAATTCGACATGATCAGAATGTATCAAATATCGATATGTTAGTCAATATCTAAAAAGGTATGAATCAACATTATGCCATAAGTTCGCATAAATCTTACAAATGCTATTCCTAATAAAACAATCAGTAATGCTAGAAAAAACTATGCAGACACAATAACCTGATTTCCAGTAACTGAAATGACTTCAATGGCTGTGCCCTTGTCAATAAATTCTCCTTGTGTAATCACATCTACACGGAAATCATTTATTTCAGCAATACCAGACGGTCTTAAAGGGGATAATGTTACACCCGTCATTCCTAGATATGCCTCAAGTTTTTTAGATTGAGAAACAACCCCCTGTTCTCTTGTCAAACTTGTATTGAGTGTCAATCTGGATTTAGCCAGTTGCTTAAAACCCCAAAGAATAAGTATTGGCACAATAATAAGGTCTAAACATAAGGCGAAACTGCCGGCTACTATCGATACATTTGAAAACAACAAAAAGAGGGAGTATCCAAACAGTCCTGTTGCCAAAGCAGCCAGTATACCGCCTGATGGGATAAATATTTCTGCCATCACGACAATCACCGCAGCTGCCTGAAGTAATATGGAAAATATAATTGCATTCATATTTGTTTCACAATGATCCTTGCACCTTGAATATTAATAACACGAATGTCACTTCCTTGTGGAATAAATTCTCCCTGTGTGATGACATCATAGATATCTTTTCCAATTGTCATTTTTCCGGATGGGCGTAAAAGGGTTCGAGCAATACCAACGTTACCAATAACAGGATGTCTGGTTGACTGATCGGTTACGTGTGCATCAGCAAGATTTGCATCCAGATAAGGACCAGATACAATATGGGATGTTTTGGGAAGAATGAAGCGAAATAATACGATTGACAATACCCATGCAAGAACAGCTGAACCCAGTACTTTGATACTATTGTTTATCATTATTTGACCTTCCCAGGGCAAGTCCGGGCTGGGAATAACAAAGTCTTGAAAGCTAAGAATCAATGCCAATGCGATGCATGCAATGGCACTCAAGCCTGAGAAACCAAATCCTGGAAATACAAATATTTCAAAGCCCATTAATATCATAGCCATCCCAATTAAAAGTAACTCCAAATGATCAGACAAACCCACAAAGTACTGTGCAAAAAATACAATGCCTAAAAAAATGAGCCCAATAATACCAAAAACCCCAAATCCAGGGGATTTAAGCTCCATATACATGGCAGCCATCCCAATTAACAACAAAATGGATGACACAGAATATATCCATCGCACCATTTGTTCTGACCAGGTTTCTTCGATATTGACAACCAATTGATCTGTCAATGATAAATCTGCCAGAATATTAAGCACATGATCTACAGTTTTTTTTGAGAATCCCAGTTCAACCGCCTCTTTGTCATCCATTGTCAAGAGTTCATTCTTGGGAACTATGGTCTTTTTTTGTTTAATTTTTTGTTTTTGCTGTTCAGTGAGATCGTTATATGTATGATGATCCATAAAAACAACTTCATCCGAGTTATAAACAATTTCATAAACCGCTTTTTCAGATGACACCATTGCCTCAGCTAATAGTGGCGGATACCCATTTTTTTTGGCCAGTGTACGAAATTTTGCCCGCAATGGAGATTGAAATTTTTCACCCAGCATTTGTGGACCACTGGTGTCGAATATGATTGGCGCACAATCCCCAATCGTTGTGTGAGGTCTCATGTATAGTGAATTACATGCCAGAGCAATGAGTGCTCCTGCTGAAATGGCTTTATCAGTGACATAGGCAATTGTCTTTACATGCCGGGTACGTGTCAATATATCAACAATATTTAGTGCAGCATCAACGCGACCACCAAAGGTATTCATTTTAAGAATCAAAACAGCGTCAGGTTTGTCGGATATTTCAACCATTCTTTCGACGTAGGCAGCCATTGCCGGTTCAACATCCCCCTGAATGCTCCCCACATATACAGTTGTTTGCCCCCATGCCAATATTGGGTAAATAAGAGTCCAAACAACAATATGAATAATTTTTTGCATGAATCATCCTTAATTAATGTCATCTGGTGATACACGAACAGTCTGAATACGAACACCAATTAATCCACTGTTTAAAACATAACTTTGCCTGGATCCATTTCGAACAAGTACCAATTCGACACGCTGTTTATTTTTTTTCTTTTTTTTGACTTCGGAAACCAATTGCGATGCAGACTTGATAGGAACAGAATCATATTCAACAATAATATCACTTTTTTGGAACCCATGCACTTCAGCCTGACTTCCAGGCACAATATCCAACACTTTTACAGCATTAATCTGTTTACCTTTATTCTTTGATTGTGAGTTATTGGAATAGCTACCCGGCCTTCGGTATCTTGTTTTTCCTCTGGAGTATATCAATACATGGGATAACTGATCGCCATTAAACTCAAAAACGTAGCTTTCTGCTTGTAAATATCTTAATAATCGTTTGATCGCTTCTAAAATCGGTCCGCTGACTTCGTAAGTAATACGTTGATCCGCTTGTGCTTTTAATCCTGAAATTCGAATGCCACATTCTTGATACAACTGGTCTTCAAGATCACTAATCAGTAAATCATCAGCTTTACAAATTAACGTATCATTTTCGCATATGATGGGAGATGACTGAGAATTAGCATTTGGCTGAAAACGAATAAATAGTAAGATGACAAAAACGATTATGCCTGCGCGGTTCATATGAATCAATAAATGTTTGCTGATAATAGGTTGCATTTTACTTATCTGCACCTGATTTTACTTGATTTCTTATTTGAACATTATCATCAATGATACGTTGAAAAATTTTAAGTTTTTTGGGATCTTTTGCTGCTTTAGCAGTTTCATTAATCAATGCACTTAAAGGGATATCCTTTGGTATTATTGCTCCAGTATATTGTCTTTCAGATAGATTTTTCTCAAGCATCTGAATTTTCGACAGGAGGCGATCATTTTCCAATTGCAGCTGATTGAGATTTTCCTGTAAGATCTCATTTGCCTGTGTGAGTTGGTCATTGATTTCATAAATATTTTCAAGATCCTCATACATATCCAGTTGGGTTCGCGGTGCTTTGCTGATCACCTGGGCAAGTGTCGATTGATTATCCAGACCGGTAAAAGAAAACTTCCAGGTGGTTCGAAGTCTTTGAGGCATGGTATCAGTCAACCTCGCCTTTGTTGTCATTCGCAATAGGGATGCTTTGATATTTTTAATGTGTACATTGCCATATTGCTCTGGAAACTGAATGCTGACACCACAATCTCTTATGAGTTGCGCAGTTTCATCTGGGCAAAGGAGTTCACAATCCATACTGTCCATTCCCACATTGATCAAATTGGCCCGGTATGTTTGTTTTCCCACATGAATGTCAGCTGTTGTTTTTGGAATGACAAACCGCATGTGCATATCAGGCATTTCTGGATTTAAGACAACCTGTGTAATCTTCGTAAATTGTTGAAATGTGCAGGGTATGGTCAAATAAAATTGAATGCCTCGGTGTTTATAACGATCTTTTTGACGCAGTGATTCTGTCGCGGACATCATCACAAAGGGTGTATTTGAATTAACTTTGGAAACACGTATTTGATCAAATATATCAAAACCATTAAGCCCTGCCATTTCAAGCCCAGAATATATCAAATGATACTTTTCTTCTGAAATATTCTTTAATGCTTGATCATCAGGATGACACATATCAATCTCAGCCAAATCATACATCTGTAATAAAAATTTTTGTATAATTTTGAGAATCACTGTCGCATGATGAATGATTAAAAAACGATAGCGCATGAAAAATCCTGTTTATCGCTTGAGAATTAAAAAATCCGAAGATTTTTCTGTTTCTGATAATAATCAAAAATATCAGTCAAAGAGTACCTCGCCTTGAATGAATATGTATTTCTGAACAGACTACCATCCAAAACCACAGGATATTTATAATAATTGAGTAAATAGTCAGGGAATTCTTTGATATTAATCCTGCGAACAATCTGCTTTGACAATGATGGTGGAAAAGGTGGAATTGGTACAGGTACACCGCCTGCCATTTTTATCGCTTTTTGATAAGGCAGCCAGTCTTCAGTAACAACATTATAAACTCCAGGTTTTGTTTTTTCATATGCCAAAACAATGGCTTCAGCCAAATCGTCTACATGAATAAATTGCATAATTGGCGAAAAGCCCAGCAAACATGGCACATATTTTCTGTTAAGTAAAAGGCTGACAGAATTTTGAATTCCTGGTCCTAAAATATTACAGGGCCTTAGAATAGTGGTTTTCAGTTCTGGATTTTTCAGCATATAAAGTGATGATAAATATTCCAGCTCAACCGCATCTGCCAGGTGAGATGAGTTGTTTGAGGCTTTCAAAGGAAACATTTCATCAAGCAGTGATGGATTATAAGGATGTGCACCATAAACATAGAATGTGGATAAAACAATCATGTTTTTGACACCATATTTTAAGCTCAGATCAAAGATTTTTTTGCTTCCTGTCACATTGACATTGTAGCGGCGACTTGGGGTATCATCATACAATAAAATTCTTCCAAGATGAATGACACTATCCAATTCATTTTCACGAAATACCATTTCAAAGCCACGTTTCGAAAAATCAATCCGATAATTGATAATGGTATCATCAAAATAGGTGCTTTCCTTGAATCCCACGCCAATAATCTCATATTCACGACGTAATTTGAGTTTATTGATAACACGTTGGGCCAATGCGCCCCCTGCACCAGTAACCAATACTTTTTTCTTCTTTTGATTTTCCATTACAAAAACCTCTTTCCTCTTTGTTTTAAACCTTTTTGAATAAGTTTGTTTATCTGTTCCTTTACGAAGTCAACTTTTTGAATCATTTCTTTTTCATCATCAATGTCACCATCCAGGTAAATAGGTTCTCCAAAATTAATTATTACTTTTGCTGGAAAAGGCCAGGGAACAGCAATGGGAACATATGGGATGGCCAAAAGACGCGCCAGTGGATCAATGGAGCCCAACGATGGCATAGTTTCTTCACATCCAACAACGCCAACAGGCACAATGGGACTTTTTGTCTGAACAGCGATTCGAACAAAACCAGTTCCCATATATTGTAGTTGATATCTTTTTCTATAGGGTTTTCCTGACCCTCGTATACCTTCTGGGAAAACAATGATAATTTCATTATTTTCAAGCATTTTTATGCAATTAATTGGATCACCAATAATTGCACCAGCCTGCGTAAGAAAAGTATACACAAAAGGAACAGTTGGAAAAAAACGTTCAATCATGACCCTGGGTGCACGTGGACCATGTGGATTGCTAGCCAGTGCTGTTGCAATGAGCGTCCCATCAATAGGAAGTTGCCCGCTATGATTAGAGATAACAAAAGCACTGCCATCTTTGGGAACATTTTCCAAACCATAGCTTTCCACACGAAAATAGTAATCGTACATTGCTTTTAACACTGCAAGTCCAATTTCGGCAGTTTCCTGATGATACCCCCAGGGATCATACCCATGATCACCAATGTTTTTGGGCATCTTACTGACCAATTCTTTGATCTCATCAGATACCAATACCTTTCGTAATACCTCAGGCATCAATTCGGTTGAATTAATCAATTCCTCGCGCATACGTCGCTCGGTTTTTTGGATCAATGATAACGACCGACCCATGGTATTGGTTAGTAATTTTAGTCCTGTTCTGATCATATTATCACCTCAAAGTTTTGAGATCGGTCTGTCTGGCATAGATAGACCGATTTGTGTTATTTTTATGAAAGCCCTTTTTGTGATAGAACTTTCATTTTTTTTCAAATCTTATGATAGACTCCCTAGAAATCTTCGATAAATATATTTCATTTTGGTCGAAAACCATCAATCGAATGTTTATCAGGCACATAAGCATCTGCATTGTAAAAATCGATAAACCGGTTTAGCTCAAAATCATCAATGGCCCAGTCTGATATCAGGTTGTCATGCGCAAAATCTGATGAATGAAATGGGCATGCATTTAAAGCATCTGACTTCTCAAGTGCATAACCATCCTCAGTGCTACTGTCACAATGGTATCCATCGGCGTTGTGTAATTGTATCAGACGAAGCATTTCGTTGATATTGATTTTCAAATCTGGCGGGTTGTAATCACCTGAATGATAAACAATACCTGAAATCTTAAAAATTATATATAAAGCATCTTCAAGCAATATATGTTCTGAATCAATCGCAGCTGATAGACGCGAAATGGGTGGATCCATGTTGGAAATTGCTTGAAGCACAATAATCAAGTCATCAAGAGATAATGTACCATCGCCACTAAAATCGCCCATAATTGCAGGTTGTTGCTTTAAAACATTTATCATAAAACGCCTTTCTGCTGATATTTCACCATCAGATACCGAAATAATAATTTCTCCTTTTCCACTTTGATTGGGTGCTGGCTGAATGGTTAAATAGCGTTTATTTTCTGTACCTTCAATGCTAAATGAAGATTGCGGAAACAATGTTTGTGTATCTGATGATACACTCACCTGAAGTTGATTGGCTGGATGATCAATATCGCTCACAGTGAACGCAATCGGTTGTGATATTGTATTTTCATTCATGACCATATCAGCAATACCTGAAATAACTGGCGGATCGTTAACAGGTTCCATAATTATCTCAATAGAGGTTGTTGCTCTCGCGATATCATTATTTTCAAGTTCCCTTGATTGATAAGACACAATTAGATCAAAATCAGTATGATCATTTGGCGGGGGGTAATAATATAAAAAAGGTTCGTCAGTATTCTCAAGGGTCCAGCAAGGGGCTTCAAAGATTGCTGGAAATGAGATGCTACCACCGGGGGGGAGTCCTTTCAGACAAATATTTTCAAGCACTTCTGAACCATCTTTGTCAATCAGACCAATGAAAAAAGAAAGAACAACAGAGCTGTCTTCACTGCCATTTATAGGAGAAATACCTCCAAAGATCGGTGTATTTGCAACAGGTTCAACATCAACCTGAAAAGCTGTCCATGTCACATCATAGGAATCAGAAATGGTTAAGGTAATCGCAGCAGTGCCTGATTGAAAGCGAGCCGGTTCAATAGAAACAGTATAGTCTTTTCCTGTATATGTTATTTCAATATTTTCATTTGGAATCAGTTCTATATTCGATGATTGAGCTGTGATAGTGAAATGTCCGGCAGCAGTTTCCAGATCATTAATTTTTAGATTAATTTGATGCAGTTGATCTTCTGTGAGTTGCTGCGAAGCAACAGGAGTAAATGTGGGTGGTTTATTGATAAGCATAGAATAACTACTGGCAACATCGAAAGTGTCTGAAGGTTCCAAATGAATATCTTGAATGACAGGTGTCAATTGTTCGCCTTGCGCAGTCACCTGGATATCAACGCCAAGATCTGTATTTAAATTTAAACCTTCAGCATCAAACAAATTGCTTAAATTGACAATGGCACGTTCAGGGATACCATCACCCACAATGGCTGAAACCGGATATATTGCTAATGGAGATTGCGCAAGGATTAGAAATCCATTTGGATTGAATGAAGCATGAGATTTTGGAAAATGAACAATGAGCTGTGGCGCATGATAAATAAATCGATTGTATAAAGCGGTCGTAACAGAGTATATTTGTTGATCTGAAGATATCGTAACATAATAGGTGGAAGAAGGCATACAACCCGACACAGCCACTTGAGAAATATGCAATGATTGCATTCTTTGCCGCAACGATTCTTTTTCCTGGCGAGTTTCCCAGGCCGAATGAATGGAATCGGTATGGGCATGAAGCGGATATGGTGTTAATCGTAATTTTTCTGTAATGTCAGTTTCCGCCTCCGAACCAATAAAAACTGAAATATCTGAGGGTGAAAGCTCTTTCAATCTGCTATTGAGCGTAAAGGAGGTAGGAGTAACATCAGATACAAAAACTGGTGGCAATAGTCCATATGCGGGGGCTATTATCAACAATACCCCGACAAGCAAATAAATTGTATATCGCAAAAATAACATATCACACCTTAATGAATGTGAGAAGTTGGTGAATGAAAGGACTGTTCCCCTCCTGTTAAAATTACAAAATGCTTCATCCCTGCTGATTTCATCCGATGCGCCATTTTTTCGGATGCGCCATCTCCACTGTCAATTAACACAAACAGGAGCTGATCTGGTTGAACACGTTTTTGATTTTGAGAAAAAGGGGATGCAACGACTGGAATATTCGGATATCGTTGTTGTAAATCTGACATAGATCGCTTACGATGTTTCTGGTTTCTAATGTCCAGCAATAGAATATCTGTTCGTAATTTAACGATTTTTTCAAAATCGTGTAATGTGATATATGGCAGTTCCTCTCGAATCATTCCGGATTGGACTGTAATGGGATAATTGTTGGCTGTCCATTGAGAAAAACCATCTTCAAGGGCCTCCGCCCTGATCCCCTCTTTTTTGTTCAGTGCGGAAACAGCTTGTTTCAGGATTAACTGATTCAGTCCATCCCCATACACAACAACATGTCCAAATTGGGGCAACTTTTTGTTTGCACACAGACTTGCAGGAATGCTTATAGCACCTGGAATATGGGATTTTTGATAGTGTTCTGTAGATCGAATATCAATGATCGTAATCCTATCATTGGATGAGATTCTGTCATTCAAGGATGCAATGGTCATTGCATTTACACAGTGAATCATTATGAGCATTACAAATAATGTAAACACTTGATATTTAGAAACATAACTCATTTAATTTAAACCATAAAAAAAGGATTTATCATCAATGTTTTTCAAAACATCACGTACTGTATCATCTTTTTTTGCAAGTTCTCGAAAAGTTTCAATCAGCTTTTTTACATCATAATTTTCTTTCATCATTTTCATCATCTTTTTTTCTCGTCTGACTTCAAGAATCACAGGTGTCCCAATTGTAGCAGCAAATAAAGTGATCAATAAAAGCTCTATAAAATCAAACCGCTTATCAACCTGTTCAAACCGCTTATCAATCTGTTCAAAACGATATTCAAACTGATCAAGACGCCCTTCAATCATAAAAACACGTTTTTCAAGCAGATCAATGCGTTTTTCAACTTGAGCAATACGCTGGTTCATTTGATCAATACGCTGGTTCATTTGATCAATACGCTGGTTCATTTGATCAATACGTTTGTCAACCTGATCAATACGCTTGTCAACTTGATCAATACGTTTTTCAACCTGATCAATACGTTTTTCAATCAGCTTAAAATGTTTGGTCATGTATTGAATAATTAATTCAAACTTCGTATTATTTTCCGATTGGAAAAGTTCTAGCTTTTCCAGCACCATTTTATTGGAAATATCTTGTTTGGTTTTATCATTATTTGCATTTGATGTAGAGACAAGCGTAAAAAAAAGAATCAGGGCCGTTGAAATTTTGATAATCTTTTTCATTTGAATCTCCAATAGATGTAAATTTCTGAATTCTTTTAACACTATTTGAACTATTATCAATGATTCATTATTTTTTTTCAAGTAGATTTTTTCGCATTGTGCGTAATGATTGAACTTCATTACAAACATTCTGATATTCACATGTGTCGCAGTCCAGACTGACTTCTGCGTGCATTTTCATCATTGCCCGAACGTACTGAAATACATGCTCTGATAAGGGATTAATTTTTTTGATAAAAGCATCATCAGTAATTAATAGCACTTCAACAGCGGTGACATAGGGTAATTGAGCATACAAATCAATCCATGCACTGCCAAGATCAAACAATGATAAACCTTGTTTTAAGGCATCTTTGCTGATTCGGCTCCATTCACGCATTTGTTGTGATGCGGCACGCATCATATATCCATTCAATCTTAATTTAAATCGAAGTAAATCCAATTCCTGATATCTATCATATGTGTTCTCAGCGTCAAAATCAGTTACTGACAGCATAATCACTTTTCCAAAATCCATGTGAATGTTTGATACTTCTGAAATATCTTTACCTATTAATGAAATTTGATTCTTATCTACCGTGCTTTGGGTCCAAACAATAAATGTCAGAGAGGTTTTTTGGGGATGTCCCAATTCTCTCCCAACATTCTGTGTTAAAATAATTTCTTTTTTGCTGCTATTATTAATAAAAGGTGTGTATAATTGTTTGTATTTTTTTCGAATGATATTATGCGGTGTTTGTTGAATAATTGTTTGAAGCTCTTTTATTACATGATCAAATGGCATTACTGGCTGCCTTCTTTATTGAGCCAATCGAAAACTCAATTCGATTGGCTGATTGGCGCATGGCATTTTTATTCTGAATATTGGCATAAAAGGCTATGACTTTTCAGAATAATTGAACAAGCCCATCTGAATAATGTCAAAAGCAAGCGTCATTGTCTCTTGTAAATCAAGGTCATAAGCAAATGTTTTTCGACTTTCTTCCCACAAGGCCAGTCCAGAAAATACAGCCCATACAACATATGCAATTTCTGTTGCATCGCGGTCGGCAAAAACGCCGTCCTTGAGGGAGTCTTTGAATACCATCCCAATTGTTTGAATAGCTTTACGTGACAGGCGGTTTATTTCATCAAGTAATTCAGAAGACAAATTTTTAAATGTTTCACTGGAGTGTAGATGAAACATGTTCCTTAAAATCAGGGGATCAAATTCATAAACATCATACAAAGCCACTTTTAAGGAAGCAAGTTTCTCTTTTATATCCTGTTGTTTTTCGTTATAAACATGTTCAACACGCATTTGAAGATATTGTAAAATGCGAAGCGTTAATGAAGCACACAACTCATCTTTATTTTTAAAATAGAGATAAATTGTTCCTGCACTTAATTCTGCTTCATTGGCAATATCTTCCATCGTGGCCCGACTAAATCCTTTGTCAGAAAAAATACGCCTGGCAGCAACCATTATTTGCTGCCGGCGTCTTTCTTTCTCTCGTTCTTTTCTTTCTTTTATACCCATAATTATGAACCTAATTCATTTATTGTGTTATATTTAAGATTTTAAGTTTTATTTATAATATTATGGATGATTCGTCAAGAAAAAAACGTGTCAGATTCATATCAGAAAATTAATAGCGATAATGATCCGATTTATAAGGTCCTTCAACAGGTACTCCCAGATAATCAGCCTGTTCCTGGGTCAGGCTTGTCAAAGAAACACCCAGGCGACCCAAATGCAATCTGGCGACTTCTTCGTCTAATTTTTTAGGAAGTGTATACACCCCAATTTCATGATTTTTTTGTGCCAGTTCTATTTGGGCCAGGACTTGATTGGTAAAACTGGAACTCATAACAAAGCTCGGATGCCCGGTGGCACATCCAAGATTAACCAGTCGACCTTCAGCCAAAACAATAATGGATCGTCCTGATTTTAATGTCCATTTGTCCACTTGTGGTTTAATGTTTTCTTTTTTACATTCAGGGGTCGTTTCAAGATAACGCATTTCAATTTCATGATCAAAGTGTCCAATATTACAAACTATCGCTTCATTTTTCATTTCTTCCATATGCACACCACAAATTACATTGCAACAACCGGTTGTGGTGACATAAATATCTCCAATAGAAAGCACTTTTTCCAAAGTGGTGACTTCATAGCCTTCCATGGCAGCCTGAAGTGCGCATATGGGATCAATTTCTGTAACAATCACGCGCGCACCAAAGCCTTTCATGGATTGTGCACATCCTTTACCCACATCACCATATCCACAAATAACAACGACTTTTCCTGCCAGCATAATATCTGTTGCTCGTTTGATACCATCAGCCAGTGATTCCTGGCATCCATAAAGGTTATCAAACTTGGATTTTGTCACTGAATCGTTCACATTCATAGCTGGAAACAAAAGCTCTTTTGTGGAGTTCATTTTATACAACCTGTTGACACCAGTCGTTGTTTCCTCTGAAACGCCACGAATTTCCCTGGCAATTTGTGTCCAATATGATGGATTCTTTTGATATTCAGCCTTTATGCGGTTCATCACAATTTGAAATTCGGGATTATCATATTGTTTATCTAAAATTGCAGGATTTTTTTCAGCCTTGACAGCTTCATGAATATATAATGTGGCATCACCGCCATCATCAACAATCAAATTAGGGCCTGAACCATCTGGCCATCTCAATGCTTGTTCAGTACACCACCAGTATTCATCGAGATTTTCACCTTTCCAGGCGAACACTGCTGCCATGCCTGATTTTGCAATGGCAGCGGCTGCATGATCCTGGGTTGAAAAAATATTGCATGATGCCCAACGAATGTCAGCACCCAATTCATATAAAGTTTCAATTAGCATGGCGGTTTGGATCGTCATATGAAGACTGCCAGTAATTTTTAATCCTTTTAATGGTTTTGAATCGCCAAATTTTTCACGAATTGCCATCAATCCAGGCATTTCGTTTTCTGATAACCTCATTTCTTTGAATCCCAGTTCGGCTAATTCAATATCAGCCACTTTATGTAGTAATCCTGGGTCATATTCTAAAAGAGCCATAAAACCTCCATTTTCTGACTTTTTGTCAGTTTTTTATATA
>Ga0272440_1000775_pt1 | contig 26851 bp, 16 predicted proteins | sample SSMMMBAug17_FD_192440 | JGI IMG/M metagenome (GOLD analysis project Ga0272440, IMG submission 192440) | Marine sediment archaeal communities from Little Sippewissett salt marsh, Falmouth, MA, United States - SSM-MMB-Aug17 | ecosystem: Environmental > Aquatic > Marine > Wetlands > Sediment ...
TCCCTGCGATCGCATTAACCAGTCTTGACTCTGAAAAGGATCGTGAGGTTGGTTTAAAAGCAGGTTTTGATGCATATGAAGTTAAAGTTGATCGAGATCAAATTGTTGAAGTGGTTTCTAAACTGTTGAGTAAATAAATCAGGGAGTTTAAAAATATGCCTAAATCCAAAAAATTACCTGTTACAAAACGCCAATTCTGTACATTTCAACTGGCAGGACATTATTTTGGTGTAGATATATTGGATGTCAAAGAAATTATTGATGAAGTCACCTTAACCCGAATTCACCACGCACCGCCTGAAATAATGGGCTTTGTCAATATTCGCGGACATGTTCATTTAGTATTGGATTTGAGACTATTATTAAATTTTTCAAGTAAAGAGATTGATGACGCCAGCAGAGTTCTGTTGTTTCACCCCAGAGTAGGGGAATCTTTTGGCGTAATGGTCGATCAAATCGGACATATGGTAGAAGTTCAGGATAGCCTAATCGAATACAGACTTTCTGATGACAATGTTTCAGGGATGGGAAGAGATTTTCGCAAGGCAAACCTGGAAAAAGGGGTCTGCAAATTAAAAGAAAAATTGTTGATCATATTGGATGCATCAACTTTTTTAAATGCTGTTGAATTTAAACGTTAGGATGTTTCATTACTATGAACCGATCAGGGATTGCATTAAAAATTATTATATTTTCAAGCGGTATTGTTTTATTTTTGATGATTATTGGTTGTTTTATGGTTATTCAATATGAAATCAAAATATTAAATCATATGACCGAAAATAAAATTTCGCACAAAGAAAATGAAACCAGAATAAAATTGTATCAAGCAAAAAAGAATCTCAAAAAGCAACTTCAACAACAACTGATGGATGTGATCAACATAATGAAATCCTTTGATATTATTTACGATCAAACATTAAGCAATCAGATTCAAATGCTTCTTTTACAACCAATGGTAATGGCATCAATTTTTTGTAATCAGGAAGAACATCCTTTTCTGTCTGCCTGGAAAACCAATAAAAAGATTCAGATTGCCGCTCAATTACCCGAAACCTTCGACTTAACGTCTTATCAGATTATTAAAGTAAACACAGGTATTCCTTCAATTTCATGGATTTATCTGTATTATTCAAGCCATGTGATAGAAACAAGAATTACGGCTGAAAGAGATCTGGCAATTGAGGAACTTCATCAGACAAGAAATGAAATATACGAACAATTGCGAGGTGTGTTACTGACACAAACGTTTGGAACATTATTTATCATTGTCGCGCTTTGTGCAGCTCTTATGATTTCATTGAAAATATTTGTATTAAATCCAGTCAAAGAATTAATAGCTGTTTCAAACAGGCTCAAACAATTAGACTTATCGGTTGATATCAAAACAAAAGTGTATTCTTACGAACTGAACGATTTATTAAAGGGGATAAGGCAACTGTTAGAAGGATTCAGAACAATTATTTCCAATGTTCAGGACAACGCCAATATGCTTTCTAAGTCTGCGGATAACATGACAGGAATTGCTGAACAATTAACCAGCCACTCAATTGATGCAGAATCACAATCCAACAGTGTTGCAGAGGCATCAATTCAAATCAGCGGTAATATTCATTCCATTGCTGAACATGTTGAAATGATAAGTGATAACATTCAATCGGTGTCATCAACATCAGAATATTTATTTCAAAATATCAATAGTGTGGCCAATGCCATAGAGGAATTGTCATCGTCTTTAAGTCATGTGGGAGAACGTGCCCAAAAAGGGACTCAAATTGCTGAACAGGCTGTTCTATTGGCCAAAAAGGCAGGAGATACCATGAATCAACTAAGGCATGCTGCCAATGAAATTGGCGGTGTTTCTGAATTTATTCAGCGAATTGCCCATAAAACCAATATATTATCATTAAATGCCACCATTGAAGCTGCTTCTGCTGGATCGGCTGGTCGTGGTTTTTCAGTTGTTGCCGGAGCCATACAGGAATTTGCTGAACAAAGTAGTCGGGCTGCAAAAGATATTACCAATAGAATTGCAGGGGTTCAAAAAGGAACTTCAGAGCTGGAAAATGCATTTACAGATGTTTCGTCAATTATTAAAGAAATGAATTTATCTTCTGAATCCATTTCATATGCTGTTATTGAACAAACAAAAGCTGTTCAAGAAATTGCAAACAATGCGCTCGAAGCTGATGAACGTGCAAGAAATATTACATTTGCCATTGAAGATCTGAGTAAAACAGCCAATTCTGCGGCTGAAAATATTACTCAAGTTGCTTTGGGGGCGAATGATGTATCATCAAGAATTCAATCAGTCAGCCAAACCATTTCATTTAATCGCCAGGTCAGCCATCAAATCAATGAAGCTGCGATCGTATTAAACCACTTATCAGGCAATTTGAAAGATATGGTTGATCCTTTTAAAGTCAGCAGTAATAAACAATCAGTCAAAAACAATGAATCAGAAGAACTGAGAAAGGAGATAAAATGATTCTGTTGAAAAAAAATGTACCATGGCAGACGATTCTTATCATCATTGTCTGTCTATTTGTTGTTTTTGGCAGCGGATATATTGTCTTGAATCATTTTAGTGCGTTTGCTGTCGTTATGGAAAAAAATGCTAAGCTCATTGAAAAAGATCTGAATGCATTATCAACAACCGATAATTCTGAACAATCAAAAGAGATTATCAAAAAATTTCAACTTTTTTGTCAAGATGTTAAAACACATCATCAAAAAAATAACACACAGACAATAATCGTTTGGGGCATAAGCTTTGGCGTTCCCCTTATCATATTGGCTTTCCTATATTTTTGGTTGAAACGATCACTTAATGACATGACCCATCATATTCAAAAAACATTGGATAGCGATACCAGAATTCCGGAATATTCTTCAAAGCTTGTTTTTTTTCAACCAATTGTTACCTGTATGAACATGTTAATACAGTTAAACAACAACCTCAAACAGCGATTGTCCCTTATACCAGTACCCATTATTGTTCTTGATGACCAATTAAACGTTGGTTTTATGAATCCCTCGAGCATGAATTTATTAAAAAAGAATGCTCAAGACGTTTTTGGAAAAGCCTGTAAAGACATTATAGCTTCTGAAAAATGTCAGGAAAAAAAATGTCCATGCCGTCAGGCCATACAATCATCAAGCATTATAACCATTGAAACTCATATCCAACCATCTGATGAAAATTCTCGTATTCCTGTAGAATTGACATCTGTACCATTTGACAATGGTTCTGATGGAAAAGGAGTATTGATTTGCCTGACAGATTTAAGTTTGATGGGTAATATTGCTCATGATATTCAACGAATTACAAATCAATTGAACGAAACATCAGATCATTTATCTCATTTATCATCTCAAATGATGCAGTCCACCACAGATATTGTTCAATTTTCAGAACAAAGTGCCTCGAGTCTTGAAAATATGGCAACTTTAGGCGAACAAATGTCGGCAAATGTTTCCAGTCAGGCAGATTCTGTTGAAAAAATGACTTTATCCTTGAAAAATGTTGCACAAAACACAGCAAAAGCCAACCAGATTTCAAAAGATGCTAATATGAAAGCAAATGAGGTCAATACGAAAATGAAAGCACTGGTTGATGCTTCCGAACAAATTGGAAAGGTCATTACAGTGATCAATGATATTGCTGATCGGACAGATTTGTTGGCGCTTAATGCTGCCATTGAGGCAGAAGGTGCTGGAATGGCTGGAAAAGGTTTTGCTGTTGTTGCAGATGAAGTTCAAAAATTGGCCAAACAGTCAGCAGATGCGACCGATGAAATTGCCCAGGAAATCGAAAATATTCAGATGAGCACTCAGGATGCTGTTCAGGCCATGGAAAAAATCAGTACAATCATTGATGAAATCGCATCTATCAATGAAACAAATGCTGAAGCTGTTCAGGAACAAACACAAACAGCTACAAACATTTCAGATCATACCCATCAAACAGTAAAGGCCGGCCAGACAGTTGCGATCAACGCAGATGAAGCTCATCATCTGGTCAATGATATTACTGAAAAAACAAAAAAAACCGTTGGCCAGGCTGAAGCCACCAATGCAGTATCTCAGGAACTGGCAAATATCGCATCTGAATTGATGAATACAATCAATCAGTTGAATCTGTAACCTTCTTTCGGATAATCAGGTGACATTATGTGTAATGATAAACGAATAAAAAAAATTGTACGCATTATGGTGGTGGCATTTCTATGTGCACCATTTGTGCTTTGGGCTGCCGACGAATCCATTTATTTTGAACGATCATTGGAACTGAACGATTCAATTCAATCCTGCACGTTAGGAAAATATTTGCTCTATATTGAAGATAAAGGTCAGCAATGGACAGTTAAAGATATTTCGTCTGATGCTTTTATTTCCAAATTTAAAGTATCCAAACAAAATGTGCTGAATTTAGGATTTACCCGGTCCAATTACTGGATAAAATTGAATCTAATTTCTACAAGTGAAACTATCAAAGAATGGTTTATCGAACTGGCATACCCTCATGTTGATCATGTTGCTTTTTATGCTCAGGATAAAGAAGGACAATATCAGGTCAGTCAATCTGGTGACGCTATCCCCTATGACCATAGAGAAATGGATTATCATAACTGTGTTTTTACTTTAAAAGCAGCCCCTGATCAGCGAATTACTGTTTTTTTTAACGTAAAAACCAAAGGTTCCTTGCAATTACCACTGATTTTGTGGTCTCCCAAAGCTTTTGCTGAAAAAGTAAATGATGAACAATTTGTAAATGGCATTTACTATGGCGCGCTGGTTGTTATGGTGCTGTACAATATCTTTTTATATATAGCGATTCGAGATCGATGTTTTATCTATTATGTATTGTTTATCATCAGCTATGTCCTTTTTCAACTGGCTCTTAATGGACATGGCTTTGAATATTTATGGAGTGATGCTTCGTGGTGGGCCAATCGAGCCATACCTTTTTTTATTGGATTACTGGGCTTTTGGGGGGCACGTTTTTCAATGTTGTTTCTGGCAACTGAGCAGCAAAACAAAATTGGTGAACGAATTAACATGTTTATCGGATATATTGGTTTGGCCATAATGTTGTTTTCTCTTTCAGGAGCAAATGATATTTTTATCAGAATATCAACTGTTTACGCAGCCTTCTTTTGTATAACCTTAATGTTGTCCGGAATTATTTCATATTTTCATGGCAATATGGCTGCCCGATATTTTATTTTTGCCTGGTTAACATTTCTCGTTGGCTCAATGATTTATACAGCGAAAACGTCTGGTTTTTTACCGGTTAGTTTTATAACAGAATATTCAGCACAGATTGGTTCTGCTTTTATGGTGATATTATTATCACTGGGACTTGCTGATCGAATATATCAAATACGTAAAAAGAATACGATGGCGAAGGCTGAATCTATTAAATTTCAACAAGATTCACTGAAGGCAAAGGAAGTCAGTAATCAATCACAGAAAAAAGCCTCTGAGACCCTTGAAATGAAATCAAATAATATTGTCTCAATAGCCAATCAACTGACTCAAAATGCAGATATCATGAATCAACAGGCAGAAAATGTTGCGGGATCATCAGAAGAAATGAATGTTAATATTAACATGATCGCTTCATCTGTGGAACAAATGAGCACAAATGTGACAGGCATTTCCAGCACTGCTAAACAAATGAATGAAAATATCAATTCTGTTGCCAGTGCGATTGAAGAGATGTCAGCATCCATGACAGGCGTTGGTGAAAATGCAAGACAGGGCTCCAAAATAGCAAATAAGGCCATGAAAATGGCCAAAAAAGCTGGAGAAACAATGTCGTCCTTAGGACAGGCTGCCAATGAAATTGGTAAGGTTACCGAAGTAATCAAACGCATTGCAGACAAAACAAATCTTTTAGCTCTTAATGCTGCCATTGAAGCAGCCGCTGCAGGAGAGGCTGGAAAAGGCTTTGCTGTTGTTGCCAATGCCATTCAAAAATTTGCAGATCAAAGCGCTGATGCTGCTGAAGATATAGCTTCAAGAATTTCAGATGTTCAAACCACTACCAATGAAGCTGTTCAAGTCATTGCGGATGTTTCCAGTATCATTGAGGAAATAAATACTTCTTCTGAAACCATTATGGTTGCTGTTGAAGGCCAGACTCTTGCTGTTAATGAAATAGCAGCAAACGCTGCTGAAGCAAATTCTCGAGCCGACCAGATTGCATCAGCAATGGCAGAATTAACAACTGGTGCAAACGATGTCGCTCGAAGCATTGGTGAAATTGCAAAAGGTGCAAATGAAGTTGCTCACAGTATTCGCGGTGTCAGTGGTGCTATTAAAGATAGTAATGAAGGTATTTTCAGTGTTCATCAATCCGCCAATGAACTGGCTGAAATGGCAAAAAAATTATTTGAAAATATGATGGCATGATATTTCGACGCTATTGAGGTGATATATGGTAAAGACGTTCACAATTACACAAAAAATTTGGCTGTCCTTTTTCTGTTTGTTGTTCGGTCTTGTCACATTATTGATCATTGCCTTTTCCTATGGATTTTCCAATGACTTTAACTATTCGTTCATTCAAAACAATCTGATCCCGATGAAACACTATTGTCTCAATGCTGAATCAGCTTATTCGAAACAGTTGTCAAGATATGCTCGGGCTATCAGTACCCGAGAAATGAAATACCTGGATGATGCCAAAAAAATTGCCATTGAAGTTGAAAAGGCACTTCTCAATATACAAAAAATAAACGTAGATATAACAATCGGAAAAACAATTCAAACATTGATCAAACATTATGAAATGTTTACAGCCAATGCTCATCATAAATATCAATACATGATATCTCAACCCAAAAATTCTGTGTTGGTCAGCAGTGAAGAGAACCATGAAGACCAATTTTCTAAAAGTTTTTCGGAAAATAAGATGATCATTCAGGAATCGTTTACAAATTTATTTAACCAGATTGATCATAATACAATTGAAATCATTCAAAAGGCTCGTAATCAAACGAATTATTTTAAAGTTGCATGTTTGGGTATTTCAGCTTTTTTTATCTTTATTAGTTTTTTTGTAATGAAACGAAACCTTCAAAAAAGTTTCCTTTTACCCTTGTTTGCTATTCAGAATTTTTTAAAAAAAAGTGCAGTGGGTAAGCAATCACCTGGAACATGTATGCCAGTTAGCCGATCAGATGAAATTGGTCAAACCATTCAATATATCAATATTTTTATTGAAAAAATGGATCAACTTTTAAAAAAATCCCAGGAAGATGAAGAAACCCTTCAATCAACCCTTGAAAATTTCAAAGATCAAACTCAGCAAGTTGTTTCGGAAATTGAACAAATCAATATGAACAGTAGTGAAGTGATCAGTAAAGCCAGCCTCCTAACTACTTATATCAATGAAATGACGAAATCCTCAGAACAGGTCAGCATGAATATTATTGGTATTTCATCAACAACAGAACAAGTTGCTGGAAATATGAATGAAACCAATGAATCTATAGAAAAAATGACTGCATCTGTTAATTATATTGCCCGAAGTACTGAAGAAGGAATGAATATTGCCGAAAATATCATGCAAATGGCAGCAGACGCAAACAATACGATTAATTCTCTGGGAGAAGCGGCAAAGGAAATTGGCAAGGTTACAGGAGTGATCAAACGTATTGCTGTACAAACCAATTTACTTGCTTTAAATGCATCCATCGAAGCATCTACTGCAGGGGATTCAGGAAGGGGATTTGCTGTTGTTGCCAATAAAATCAAGCAGTTCGCGAGTCAAAGCGCAAAATCCGCTGAAGACATTGCCAGTCGAATTGAAGGTGTTCAGTCCAAAACAGAGAATGCGATTGAAGTGATTAATAATATATCGGACACCATTGATATGGTCAATTTAACCATCGGTTTTATAGCTGATGCAGTGGATCAACAAAACAGATCTGCGGGAAAAATCACACACTGCGTTCAAAGCAGTGATGAAGGCGCAAATCACATTGCAAAAACCATTTCTGAAGCCACAGAAATTGTTGAAAAAATGTCCAAATTTACACTGAGATCCACCCGAGGGGCTCAAGAAATGACAGCCTTTCTTCAAACCCTTAACGAGCAAACCCAAATAACCAAAAGAATGGCACGTCAGTTAGATACAAAAATAATAGAATTGATTCGCTTTGTGAATACCATTTATAGTAAAAAATTTGTGAAGTTTTAGTCAGGAATAAGTCATGAAAGCAAAGTGATCATAGAAAATGTTTTATTTTAGTGTCTTTCCGGTAATCTATTTATCAATTTTCATACTTCCTGAAACTCCAGGACGAATGGACTGATCATTATTGTCAAAAATGACTTTCACTTTCATTAATCCACTGGCTGGATCAACCACAGGTGATAAAAAAATGACTTCACCTTTTTTTTCTATGGTCTCTTCTTCTGCCTGAATATATAAATCAACAGATCGGCCAATACGAAGGTCTTTTGCAAAATGTTCTTCAACATTACATTTAAAATAACAAACTTTGGGATTGACCAGCTTGATCAATTGCTGATTGGATTTGCTTCTTTCACCAACATGAGCATAAATATGGGTGACAACTCCCTGAAAAGGGGCATATATAATGCGTTTCGCCAGTTGTTCTTTAGCAAGTTCATACTGAATTCGTTCTTGTTCTTTTTTAATTTTCAGTTCAATCTGTTTAAATCTGGCCTGATCATATCGTATTTTTAGACGAGTCATTTCTTCTTTACTGACTGAATGATTTTTCTCAAACAGTTGCTTTGACGCTTCATACAAGGACTGAATATTTTGGGCTTCAACTTTAGCTGCATTCATTGCAGCTTTATTTTTCCAGATTTTATACCGCAATGTCACCTCAAGTTCCTGTTCTTTTCGATACAAGCGAATCACTGGATCAGACTGTTGAACCCAATCGCCTTCTTTAACAAGTATTTCTTTGATCGTTCCATCAACAGATGAACTTAAAACAGCCTCATGAACTGCCTCTGTCACTCCTTTAAATGTTCGATTCAAATTGTCACCATCAAACGTTTGAGCATGGCTCAGACTGAAGAAGGAAAATGTCATCAAACAGGCGAGCATCATAAGTATTTTAAGTTTGGTTCGTTTTTTCATCATATCTAACTATTCTTTTTCAATGTGAACACCATAACGTTCAATTAAAGTTCCATCAACTTTTCTCAAGCTAATGCCACTTAATTCCATATTTACAATGGCTCTGAGAAGCCCATTTTTAGACTGATTAAGTTTTTTTTCTTTTTCAAGAACATCAATAATATTACTTTTCCCGGCTTCAAGTTTATTCATTTCAATGGACATAATTTTTTGTTTTAAGGCAACATTTTCTTTATGCCGATCAACTTGAATTTTTGATGAATGTATGTTTTGGATATTGTTATCCACTTCGTTTTCAAGATGAACTTTAATCGCCTGGAAACTTAATGCAGCCTGTTTTTTTCTTATTTTAGTCATTCGAAGTTCACTGTTTTGATCCAGATTTCCAATCAGTGGAAGCTTAAATTCCAGACCGATGGACCATCTTTCGTCATTGTCATTCCAAATATTTTGAAAGAATTTTTCAGGATGCTTATCCAAAGATGTTACGCCAGCATTTGCTTTTAAGTTCAGTTCTGGCAAGCATTGATTTTTTGCATAATCAATATGAATATCTTGTTTTTTGATATTTTTTAAACTGGACAGATACCTTGGATTATACATCATTGCCTGTTGTAAAATATCATCTGGTTTTATGGTATCACTCATGTCATAAAAAACAGGTTTGTCTGTAGGGATATACAGTATACCTTGATTTGTTTTTCGAGACTGTCCCAATAATTGTAAAATGCTATTTTGGGCGCTCATCAGTTTTTGATAAGCCGCACTAAGGAGCGATTGACGTAGAGCCAGTGCAGATTTGATTTCGAATAGTTCTGTTTCGGCAACTTTTCCAACCTCAACCATTTCTTGATAGGTTTTTAGTAAATCAGCGGCAATTTGAACAGAATCGTTATAAATCTCATATTGTTTTGATGTATAATAAAGCTCCCAATATGAATTCAGGGCGTTAAACATAATATCAATGATTTTTTGTCGATACGCCTGAAAGGAAATATCTTTAGCAGCTTTAGCAATCATAATTTTTGCTTCTGTATTCTTTGTACCGCTATTTTTCAGTAGAGGATGAGTCAGTTGGATACCTACATATGATGATGCCTCTTTAGTTGTATCATCATCATAGCGGGAATCAATCAAATCATTGTCAACTTCATCAATAGAATAATCAACACTGTAAATAGTTCCGGTTGGGAAAAGTCCTGAAACACCCACTTTATATTGACTTGTTCTCTCTTGAAAACTATCTTTACCCAGCCGATCAAAAAATTCTTCAGCTGTATTTGGGCTGATACTGTCTTCATGAGTATACGAAGCTGTTAAATTAGGTTCAAATATTGCCTGTTCTTTTTTGATTTGTTCTGCTGCCAATTCCAGATCGTATTTTTGATATTTAATATCAAAATTTTTTTCGCAGACCTTTTTTATAAAACGTGTTTGACTGATCCTAATATTTTTTTTTGAATCAATCTCCTGATAACTAACACCAAATGTCAGAACAGGAACCAACACAACGCCAGCCATAAGAAGCATCATCAACGTCTTTTTAGCATTCATCGTAAAAACCTTTTTTTGCATTATAAGTTATGGGGAAATTTTTTCACAAAATTGAGATGAAATACAGTTATTTTCTTTTTGTTCATAATACATATCCCAACATTCTTTTAAAACCTTGGGTAGAAACTCCATAATGTCAGTAGCCATAAATCCTATATATCCAAAATGTTTTGCCATCAAATCTCCTGCAAGCCCATGAAGAAAAACACTGGTTTCAACAGCCTGACCAGGTTCTACCCCTTGAGCAATCACACCAGCAATAATACCTGTTAAGACATCTCCCATACCACCAGTCGCCATACCTGAATTTCCTGTTGGATTGATAGCTAACATCCCATCCGGATGAGCAACAATTGTTTTTTCACCTTTTAATACCAGGTATACATTATGATCTGTGGCAAATTTACGTGATATGCCCACACGATCAGACTGGATTTCTTTGACTGAAAGATCGGTTAATCGTGACATTTCGCCTGGATGTGGCGTTAATATAATAGGGCTTTTGGCTTTTTGTAAAACTTCGAGATGATCTGAAATGGCATTTAAAGCATCGGCATCAATAACCATTGGAACTGTTGATTCCTGGATCAGATATAACACAAGTTCAACTGTTTTAGGATCACGACCAATTCCTGGACCGATGGCCATACATTTTTTCCCTGTTGATGCTTTCATTAACAAATCCAGGGCAGATGGGCCTAAAATTCCGGGTTTTTCCTCTGGTAGTGGAAGCGTCATTACTTCCATCAATTGTGTTTCCAGAATGGCATTCAATGATTGTGCAATGCCAAGTGTTACCAGTCCGCATCCGATTCTCATGGCTGATTGAGCAGTCATTGCACAGGCACCTGTTTTACCGGTCGATCCCCCTACAACCAGAACATGACCGGTTGTACCTTTATGAGCTTCTGGTGCTCGATACAACAACCGATCCGATACATTTCCAAAGTCCAGTAGATAATGGTTGAGATTAAACTCTACAGAAATGGTTTCTGGTATGCCGATATCAGCAACAGCCAGTTCTCCACAATACTTTGAACCTGTTGGCATGACAAGACCAATCTTTACATGTCCAAATGTTATGGTTGCTTCAGCATTAACACAAATACCGCAAGGATAACCGGTATCAGCGTTTAATCCGGATGGAATGTCCACGGAAAATACAGATTGATATGTCCTATTAAGCCATTTAATAATTGATTGATAGACCCCTCGTACATCGGAACGTAAACCTGTTCCCAATAACGCATCAATCCAGATATTTCTTGTTTCAAGATTAATTAAGTTTTTATGAAATGTTAGGTCATCAATAATTTCAATTACAGGTGCATTCATTGCCACTAATCGATCATAATTAATTTTGGCATCACCTTTCAATTTTTTTTCGGAAGTACACAAATAAATAATCGTATCAATGCCAGCAGAGAGTAAATACCGGGCCATAACAAAACCATCGCCCCCATTGTTGCCACTTCCGCAAAGTACACCAATTCGTTTGTCAAGAATATCTGAATAAATATGACAAAAGTAATCGATTGCAGTTCTACCAGCATTTTCCATCAGAACCATTCCAGGAATTCCAAAGTTCTGTATGGTTTGCTGATCCAATTCACGCATTTCTGACGCAGTCACAAGGTATTGTTTTTCCATTTTTAGACCTCTTTTTTTTGTTTATATCGGATTTTGGGGAGCAATAAATTCAAACACTGATATTACATCTTTGCTCATCCTTTTTTAGAATCAGAATTTTCAGAATTAAGGAAAGAGAACGATATAACACCACTAATATTTTTTCTTAGGAATGCTCGAAAAAATATAATCCTCATTTTATGTGATCGTACAAAAAAGTAAGATCGTGTAGAGACGTAGCATGCTACGTCTCTAAAGTAGATTTACCTCAAAACGAACAATGTCAATAATGGGGAAGTTATTTTCAGAGAATTCCTTAATTCTGAAAATTCATTAAATTCTGTGAATTCTGATTCAAAAAAAGGACGAACAATTTACAACAATTATTGCTCCCCAAAATCCGATATTATTTTTTCTGTCAGATCCATGTAGACACAATTTCTCGTGCCCACTGATCAGCCTGAAGGACATATGATAAATCCATTGCATCTTTAGGTGTATGTTTTTCCAAAGCTTTGTCAATAAGTCGTGGAATATCCAAAAAACCAATTTGTCGATCTAAAAAAGCCGAAACAGCAATTTCATTGGCAGCATTCAATACTGCGGGAAAAGTTTTTCCTTCTTTGCAGGCGTCGAATGCCAGAGATAAACAGGGAAATTTTTTCAAATCTGGTTTAAAAAAATCAAGATGTTGTAATGAATAAAAATCTGGGATGGGCTGTTTCAGAGGAAGACGATTTGGATAGGAAAGGGCATAAGCAATAGCAGCTTTCATGTCTGGAATTCCCAGTTGAGCCATAACTGAACCATCATAATAAGCAACCATCGAATGGACAATGCTTTGTGGATGTATAATAATCTGAATAAAATCGGCTGATATATCAAATAAAAAATGCGCTTCAATAACTTCAAGACCTTTATTCATTAATGTTGCAGAATCAATACTAATTTTTTTTCCCATTTGCCATGTAGGATGTTTCAATGCATCTTCAGGCTTGATATTTTTGAATGACGACTCTTCTTTGTTTCGAAATGGGCCGCCTGATGCAGTTAATAGAATTCGATCCACTTCTTGAGAAATATTGCCCTGTAAACATTGAAAAATAGCACTATGTTCACTATCCACCGGCAATAAATGAATATTTTTTTCTTTTACCGCATTCATGACAATATCACCCGCCATGACCAGGGTTTCTTTATTGGCAAGGGCAATATCTTTTCCTGCCTGAATGGCTGACAGTGTTGGAAGTAATCCCGCAGCGCCAACTATCGCAGAAACAACCATCTGTGAAGATGGATAAGCAGCAATGTATTGAAAACCATCTGGTCCATAAACAATCTCCAAGGGCTTATCGATTTTTTTCTTTAAATCATTGGCCAGATGATGATCTAACACGCACACACATTTTGGATGAAATGTTTTGATCTGTTCACATAAAAGATCAATATTTTTACCGGCAGCAAGGGCTTCCACCTGGTATTGATCTGGAAATTGGTCAACAACAGCCAGCGTATTTTTTCCAATTGAACCTGTTGAGCCTAAAATGCTTAATTTTTTGGGGAAATGATCTGTCATGATGGTTATCCAATGAATAAAGTTTTATAGGCATAAATCAAAGGACCTGCAAACATCAGGGCATCAATTCTATCCAAAATACCGCCATGCCCGGGTAAAATATGGCCGGAATCTTTAATATGTGAAACACGCTTTAAGACAGATTCAAATAAATCTCCAAAAGGCGCAATCAGTCCTATAATTGTTGACATACACAGCATGTGACCTATTGACATTGGAAGTTGTGTTAATGAAACAAAAATAATACACACAATGATACATAGTAAACAGCCTCCCAAAAAACCTTCGATGGTTTTTTTAGGGCTGACTGCCGGACATAAAGGGGTTTTGCCAAATTGTTTTCCAACAAAATATCCCCCTGTATCACAGGCAAATATCATCAAAAACGTTAAATAAATCCAAAGGTGCCCCTGTTCAAATTGTCGAATAAGAACTAAAAAACTGAGTAAGCCGGAAATATAGATTAATCCTATCAGTTGCCGAATCATTGTATCAATGATATCCGGTGATTTATTATATTTACAAACAGAAATAATGGCTAACATAAATAAATGAAAAACAACAATCATCCATAAGTATTCAGCATGCCCCATGTACAGTGTCATGATCCATAGGGGGGATAGAATAAATCCTAATATATTTGATCCATGAAAAACAGGAATATCTTTTAGAACAATTCCATAAAATTCATATAGACATATCAAGGTTGCCACAAGAACAAGTGTCAAAAAAGCAGGCAACCAGTAAACAATAAAAAAAAGAACAGGCAGGGCGATCAATGCTGTTTGCCAACGTTTGTTTAATTCAGTACTCATAAAAAACCTTAAAAAAAACTTTGTAGATTAATTAATGTTGATATTTTCCCATCATATCTTTCAATGTATTGGCTAATGTGCTTAAATTTTGAGCGGCTTCTTCAACCTGACGCGTACCTGCATCAGCCTGAGCGGCTGCCTGATTAATACTTTCCATTGCCACAACAATTTGATCCATTCCAGTCAGTTGCTCATTGGTACTGACAGCAATTTGATCGGCAGCCTGAGCAGCATGTTGGATACGATCCCGAATACCTTGAATGGACTGACCGGTTTTCTGTGTTAATTGAACCCCTGCTTCAGCACGTTTAGTTCCTTCTTCAGTAACCATCACTGCTGTGTTGGATGATTTTTGAATTTCTCCCAAAATGTCTTTCACCTGGGAAGTTGCTTGCCTGGATTGTTCTGCCAAATTTCGAACTTCACCTGCCACAACCGAAAATCCCTTGCCAGCTTCTCCAGCCCTGGCAGCTTCAATGGCGGCATTAAGTGCCAAGAGATTGGATTGATCGGCAATATCATTAACTGTGGCAATAATTTCGCCAATTTGTTGGGTTTGCTCTGAAAGACTGAGGATGGTTTCCGCAATAGCGGCAACCTGATCTTTAATATTGTTCATGCCGGTCATATTGGACTCAATGGCGTGTAATCCTTCATCTGCAACCGACGTTGCTTCCTTAACCATATCAGAAACAAGGCGGCCACGATCAGCAGTTTGTTCTGCTGTTTGACGAACTTCTTGAACAGTTGATGTGGTTTCTGCTACTGATGCTGTTTGTTCGCTTGATGTCGCAGCATGTTCGGTTGTGGCTGAAAGAATCTGTGTACTGGCAGAGCTTAAATTATTGACAGCTTCGTTGATACTTCCCAGCATTTCCCTGAGACTATCTCCCAATTGATTTAAACTGATTGTAAACGATTCAAAATCACCATTGAATTTTTGTTCAATGGGAGGTGGTATTTTACCATCAGCAATACTTTTAACATAATTTACAGCAATGTTGAGTGGACCGATGATCGCATCCAGCGTATCATTCACGCCTTGAATAATTTTTTGAAAGTCTCCATGATGCCTTGTTATGTCTGCACGAGTGCTGAGAATACCATTGATACCTGCCTGACTTAACTTATTGGCATCTTCGATTAATGCATTGACAGCATCAATACAGCCATTTAAATTCAGTTTAAGTTTATTAAAATCACCGCGATATTCATCTTCAATTTTTTCTGGAATATCGCCGCGACTGATCCGATCCACAACATTTGCTGCAACAATCAGAGGTTTGACAAAAGCTTCAACAATGTTATTGGCATTTTTCACCAGTTCGGCATATGAACCGGAAAATCTGTTGACATCACCTCGAATTTGAAAATTTCCTTCATCAACAGCTTGAATGATTTTAACGATTTCATTGTTAATATCCCTTTCTCCACTGATATCTGAAAAACACTCTAAAGCTCCGGAAATTTTATCATTCATATCTTTAATGGGTGAAGCGGTATATCGAATGGGCACATCAATTCCTTTTGGATCAAGAATTGTGTCGGCAGTATGCTCGCTGTTGGTTTCCATTGCCATTTTGCTCTGACAATTTTGTGTTTGACAATGGGGTGTTTTTAAAAAATGATAACATTTTTTACCCATAACATCCTCGGTTGAGGCATTTAAAATGGTTCGACCAGCTTTGTTCATATATTGAATTGAATAATTTGAATCTATTTCCATAATAGGTGTTGGCAGATTTTCCAAATTATCAATTAAACGTTTTTGTTGTTCTACCATTTCATTAAGACCTTCAACCATTATTCCAATTTCATCTTTTCGATTCATGGTCAACATGGATCGTTTTCCTTTTTTAACCTCCTCAATAAACCGAACAATTTCTTGTATGGGATTGGTAATACTGCCAGAAAAGAATAATCCTGCCAATATGACCATCACTGTCATTGCACCAACAAAAATCCAAATGATTCGATTCATGGCATATACCGATGCCAAAGCTTCTTTTTCATTGATATCAGCGACAAGAATCCATTCATATCCCAAAACATTGATAGGCGTATAGGCAGATAAAACTTTTTGATGATTATAATTGAAAACAAATTGAATGTGAGTCTTTCCAGTACGTGCTTCATTGATAGATTGTGTATGAACACTGCCCCGCTTAGGATCAGCAAAAGATGCTTTAACACTTCGATAGGTAGGATCAAGAAATGAATCTGATCTCATTTTACCCGATGGCCCAACCAGATAGGTTTCGCCAGTTTTGCCCATACCATCACGTTGCAGCATTATTTTGTTGATCGCATCAATGGATAGTTGAACTGCAATAATTAATTTTACTTTTTCTTGATTCATTAATGGAATTGCCATGAATGCAGCAGGTTCATTATTGCTTGGCGCATAAGGAAAAAAATCAATAAATCCAAACTGGTGATTTTTGATCACCGATTGAATGAGCTGACCTAAATTGCTTTTTGCATATGGGCCATTTAAAATATTGGTACCATAGTCAATTTCCTTTGCAATGGTATGAAAAATTTTACCTTGTGGATGGACTAAAAAAAGGTCATGGAAATGGTATTGTTGAACAAAATGTTCAAAAAAAACGTTGTGTTGATCGTTTAAAAGTTGACTGATTTCAATCGATTGATCATTATTTTCAGATGACGTTATGAACGTTTTTATCATATTTTTAAGAACAATAAGATGAACTTCACATTCTTTAAAATGAGATAAAATTTCACTTTTCTTTATTTCTCGAATGGCTTCAAGCTCTTTAAATGCTTGTTGGGTAAGGCCATGCGATGCCTGACGACTGGCCCATGCGCCAAGAATAATAAGTGGCAAAATACCAATACAAAGAAACAATGCAACTAATTTGGGTCTTATGTTGACATTTTTTAGTGAAAGCATTTTTTTCTCCTTTATGATTGTGTATGATCGTCCAACTTTGATTTTGAGCCATTCACAGGGACCGACATAGACAGGTATAGACTTGTTCTTTCAAATGATTTGAAAAACAACGTCAGAAGAGCATACATACCCTAAATGTTGATTAATTTTATATTTATACCATATAACTTATTGCAATGCACATAAAAATATTCTGATTATATCGGATTTTGAAAAGGCTGTTTTTTAACCTGAAGGCGCGGCAACATACCAGCCCCGGGTAATTTTCATTTTTTCCGCCAGTTGTTTGATCAATAATTCGCTTTATGTGTTTCCAGCCATAACCATTGATGATTCTTGGTTATAAAAAATATTTACAAAAACAATTTATCAATGTATAAATAGCAGATAAATAATTTTAACATTAACCTCGTCCTGATTCAAAAAAAGAGAACAAAGCAATAGCTCTGACAAGTTTTACACCACTAATTAATATTTTTTGTAAGCCATAAAATACTCCATTTTTCAAACAAGATAATCTTGAAGGCACTAAAAATCTAATGAAAAAAGTTTTTTACATAGGAATGGCCTTTATTCTGTGCTTTGCATCAAATGCCAATTCTGAAAATCTTTTGCAACCTGATATCCTTCAACTTGAAGACTATCAGCATTATTATAAAGGCAATATTTCAGAAGCTGCAACAATATGTCAAAGTAAACTGGCACAAATAGATCAGGATAAATACCCTGGGGAATATCTGGATACCTTGTCAAAGCTCATTGATCTATACTATCAACTGGGACATCTCAAAAAAGCCTTGATTTTGTTACAAAATGCTGAAACTGTTATTATCAATGTTCAGGATCGATGGCGTATTATTCAATATTTAAACCAGTATGGTATGATTTATTATGCCATTGGAAATCAAAATAAAGCGATCCAATTGTTTAAAAAAGCGCAGGAAGAGGCACTTAAAACAAAGCATCCCATTCTCCTTGCCCATGTTATGAACAATATTGCCAATTGCTTAATTCTTGAAAAAAATTATGATGAAGCTTCAATCTTTTATCATGCCTGTCTGGATTTGCTTGAGAATACTGATGATGACGATTTGAAAGCTATTGTTTTACTGAATTTATTTCGCCTGGAACTGACAGTTGCAGATTTTAATGATAACCAGGATCAAGCTATTGCCATTGCCAAACAGATCAATCAATTGCCAGACTCGCGCCAAAAAGCAAACCACTTAGTTACATTAAGCCGTGTTCTTGAAAATGAACTTGTGCAAACAGATTTTACCAATACCCAATTATTTCATTTATCCTATCTGGCTCTATGTGATGCAAAAGAAATAGCATCTCAATTGGACGATTTTCGCATATTGTCCTGTGCTAATGGATATCTGGGGCGCCTTTACGAGTTAACTGGCCAGTTTGAAGAAGCTAAAAAATTGACCATGCAGGCTTTATTTTTTAGCTCACAGGGGAACTATCCTGAACTGCAATATCGATGGCAATGGCAAATGGGAAAACTTTACATGTTTTGTAATGATTTCAATTCTGCAAAGAAATTTTTTCAAATGGCTATTCAGACAGTAGATCCCATCCGGTTAGAATTTTTTAGTGGATTCCGAAATCATGAACATGCGTTTAATCATCACATAAAACCCCTGTACACAGATTTAACAGAATTACTGATCAATGAAGCAGAGAAAACCAGCAATAAACAAATTCGTCAGGCACTTTTAAAAGAAGCCATTACAACAATGGAATCTCTTAAAACAGCAGAACTTCAAGATTTTTTTCAAGATGAATGTACAACCCAAAAGATGTCAACTCCTGTTTTTGAAAAAGCGCCAAATCATACAGCCATTGTTTATCCAATTGTGTTGCCTGAGATGCTGGCTTTATTGACAATTTTACCAGATGGTATCCATTTGAATAAAGTCATAGTGGACGCGCCAATTTTACATGAAATCGTCAGACAATATCGAAAAAAATTACAAGACAGAACAACACATCGGTTTCTTTCTTTTTCGCAACAATTATATGATTGGATTATTCAGCCAATCGAAAATATATTAATGACACAGCAGATCTATACGCTTATTTTTGCACCCGATGGTGTGCTTCGGCTCATTCCTTTGTCTACACTTCACAATGGCAATCAATTTTTAGTGGAGAATTTTGCTATTGGTTTAATACCTGCCATTGGGCTGACACAAACCCAGGCATTCAACAAAACAGATATTCAAATCCTGATCAATGGGCTTTCAGAAGCTCGTCAGGGTTTCTCGTCCCTGCCCAGTGTTACCAACGAAATCCAGGATATCAGAAAAATGTTTGAAAGTGATCATGTATTGACCAACAATCAATATACGATTGATAATTTAACCATAGAATTTTCTAAGAATAATTACAATATCGTTCATATTGCTACTCATGGCATTTTTGCGGGAAAAAAAACAGACAGTTTTTTATTGACATACGATGGTAAATTGACCATGGATCAACTGGAAATTTTGGTAGGACAGAATCATAACAGAAATCAGTCTGTAGATTTACTCACATTGAGCGCATGTCAAACAGCCCTGGGAAACGAACGTGCTGCCCTGGGCCTTGCAGGTGTGGCTGTTAAAGCCGGAGTTAAGAGTGTTGTTGCAACATTGTGGTATGTTGATGATGAAGCCACTTCTATTGCCATCAGAGAATTTTACAGACAATTGATGAAACCAGGAATTTCAAAAGCCAGAGCATTACAAAATACCCAAAAAAAGCTCATTGACAATCCAAGATTCTGGCAACCCCTGTATTGGGCCCCTTTTTTATTGATTGGAAATTGGAATTAACATGAAAATTTTGGGCATGATTCTGGTCGTTTTAAGTATTTTCGATTGGTGTTGGTGTGAAAGCTCTCATCCACCATATCTGAGACTTCCTCTTGAAGGTCAGGTTCAGACGATTGATCCTTCATTAACTTTTGATATGTCATCCATAGAACTTACCGAGCAATTATTTTTAGGGTTAACCAATTATATTTATCAAGATTCAGTTTATAAAATTGTACCGGAATTAGCCACGCAATGGACCATTCATGAAAAAGGATCTGTCTATCGCTTTCAACTTCGACAGGATATTTTTTGGGTGAATGGGTATGGTGAACGTATCCGACCGGTTACAGCACATGATATCGTTTGGGCAATCCACCGCAATATTAATCCCAAAACCGATGCTCCTTATGCTTCAGCTCTTTTTATTTTAAAAAATGCCAGCGACATATTTCACAAAAAAAAAGATATCAATACCATTGGTGTTCGAGCATTAAACGATTATCTGGTTGAGTTTACATTAACCTACGCAGCTTCCTATTTTCCGGCTATGCTTACCATGTGGATATTTCGTCCTTTACCAAAGGAAATTGTTGAAAAATTTGCTGATCAATGGACGATGCCTGAAAATATCCTTACAAATGGTGCCTATCGCCTCACTGAATGGAAAAAACGACGAAGAATCATATTACAATCAAATGCGAATTACAATGATCACCTGAATACCATCCCTGAAATTCGGTATTATATTGTTCCAGAAAGTTTTGCAGCGCTCAATATGTACACAAAAAATAAGTTAGATATTGTGGGAGGAAATTATACGCGATTTTCACCGATGGGCATTTTCAGAATAAACAAATTGGAATCTTTGAAACCAGAACATATACAAACAACACGTTTTGCAGTCTATAGCTATCATTTTAATGCTATCCGCCCTCCAATGGATAATTTATTCGTACGAAAAGCAATCACTTCTGCAATAGATCGTGTTTTACTGGTAGATGTCATTACCAAAGGAGGCGAACAACCGGCATCCACTTTTACCCACCCTGGTTTTTTGGGAATTAAAGATAACATGCCTTACCCTGACACTCATTTTGATCCAAATAAAGCAAAAGAATATCTCAAAAAAGCCGGCTATCCAAATGGAGATCATTTTCCAGAGTTAATCCTGTGCTATGATATTTCAGATACCCATCATGTCATTGCCCGGTCTTTTCAAATTATGCTGAAACATTATTTGAACATTGATGTTGTTCTGGCTGCCAAAGAATGGGGAGATTTTATAGATGCTATCGATCAAACCGATAAAAACAAAGTCCCTCATATCTTTCGATTTGGTTGGGCCTCTGATTATCTGGATGCCAATAATTTTTTAAATGAAGCTTTGACACATTCCAGAAATTTTTCTGGATGGACTGACAACACTTTTGATTTATTACTTTTGCAAGCACGTCAGGAAACAAACCTGAGCAAAAGGCTTGCGATTTATCAGCAGGCAGAAACAATTATTACGTCCTCTCAAGTTGCTATTGTTCCCCTATATTATGAAACCGATCATTATCTGGTCAAACCCTGGATCAAAAATTTTTTCCCAATGCCTATTGGTGGACAACATATAGAAAAATGGGAGTTTTCAGATGCCAAATAAGACAATCTGGATATGCTTTTTAATGATGATTCTATGTTTTTTTGCTTATAATGTTTTTGGTGAAGTGATATTTGATGGTTCCATGAATGCTTCAACGACAAATTTGAAACTTGAAGGCAAGATGGACATTAAATCAGATTACGGGAAAATATCAGGAAAAAATCTGTTTCATAGTTTCAGTACGTTTAATGTCAATGTATCCGAACAAGTTACTTTTTCAAGTGAACAGGCGGTGCAAAATATTATTGCCCGGGTGACAGGCGGTCAATTTTCTACGATCAATGGACCGGTGATATCAACCATTGATAATTTATATTTAATAAATCCACAAGGGATTCTTTTTGGTAAAAATGCATCAATCGATATTGATGGATCTTTTTATGCCACTACTGCGGATTATATTGCATCAAACGATGAACATTTTTATTCAATGATTGAAAAAGAGGCCATCCTATTTTCCGAAAAACCTTCAGCATTTGGCTTTTTATCTGATGATTCTCATAAAATGATTATTTCTGGAAACTGGAATTCTGATCATGATACTGCAACCTTATCGGTAAAACCAGGCAACACAATTTCATTAATCGCCAATGGCCTGGAAATTAATGATGCAAAATTATATGCTGAACAGGGAAACATTAACCTTGCCAGTGTGTCATCAAAAGGAACAATTGATCTGAATGCTTTAGATCAATCAGATAACTGTCTTAAAGGAGATATTCAAATCAATCATTCACAAATAGATGTTAGCGGCGATGGATCGGGTGATATTTTTATTCGGGGCGGGCGTATTGTCATCAAAAAAGAATCTGATCTTATGGCTGACAATACTGGAAGCGCACAAGCAGGACAGACAAACATTCAAGCCACATCTTTGACAATTGATTTTAGCAATATTTATAGCGATTCTTTAAGCACTGGAGATGGAGGACAAATTCAGATCCAAACAGACAATACCCTTATGCTGACCAATCAGACACGTGTTTATGCCGATGCCTCAAATCGGCAGTCAGGTGCTGGGAATGGCGGAACTATTACATTGAAATCCAAACATATTCAATTATTAAACAAATCAATAGTATCCAGTGACACTTATGGTGATGGTCAAGGCGGAAAAGTCAACATGACTGCCAGTGAAACGATATATATTCAGGATGAATGCAAAATCTTTACTGTTGCTGAAGGTACAGGAGTAAATGCAGGTAATGGCGGCATTATTGATATTCAAAGTCCGATTATTTCAGCCATTCAAAACAGCATTATTTCAACTGACTCAAAAAATGGATATGGTAATGGCGGAAAAATAGTTTTATCAGGTATTGAAGGTCACCCAGCAGAATCTATTACGATCTATAACAGTCGAATTTATTCTGGCGCTGTTGATAATGGTTTTGGTGATGGTGGACAGGTCAGAATTATTGGAAAAACAATTTCTTTTATCAATGGGGCAATTATTGGGAGCGAATCTATTGGCAGGGGAAAAGGAGGAGATGTTACGATTACCTCATCTGAACTGAATTTTTGGGGCTGTGATTTACAAAACAACGCCAGCGCCATTTATACGAATGCACTATACAAATCTGAAGATGCAGGTGATGCAGGCAATATTACTATTTATAGTGATATCGTACGATTACAGAATCAGAGTGGATTAATTGCCAATACTGAAGGCCCGGGCCAGGCAGGCCGAATTCGGGTTACAGCCAGATCTTTAGAACTAATTGAAGATAGCAGTATTTCATCCGCCAGTTTAGGAGATCATGGTGCAGGGAATGGTGGAAAAATTCAACTGGATGTTTTTTCTCATCTAAATCTCAATCATGCGGGAATTCTAACATCCAGTTTTGGTGATGGACATGCTGGTCATATCTCCATTTCTGCGAAATCAATATATTTATACAATCAAGCGGGGATTCGATCTGAAAGCAAAGCAACCATTGATGGCGGAACAGCCGGAAAAATTACTATTATGGCAGATGACATTCTTGATATCAATGATAGTTTCATTTCAACAGAGGCGATCAATACAGCTACAGATCTTGTCAATATAAATCAAGACAAGGATAATGGTCGTCTGGTGATAGCCACAAAAGAATTATTAAAAATGATCGATGGCACAATCACCAGCAGTGTTTTAGGTGGAATGGGTAATGGTGGTGATATTGATATAGATCCAGAACTGGTGTTAATGAATCATAGTAAAATTATTGCCAATGCATATAAAGGTAATGGTGGAAATATCCATATGGTAGCGGATCATTTTATTCAATCCTCAGATAGTGTCGTAAGGGCAAGTTCCCAATATGGCCTTGATGGCCAAATTTTTATTGATGCACCAGATGCTAAAATTAGTAATGAGCTGCTTATATTGCCTTCAAATTACCTTGATGCTTCACAATGGTTGCGTACACCATGTTCAATTCGAACGTCAAAAGATGTCAGTCGATTGGTTATTACTGGACGTGATGCAATTCCTTCCAATGTTGACGATCTTTATATGAGTCCGGCATTAACTTTTTTACCGGATGATGGATCAGATCCATTGAGATCTGGAAAAATTGATGCGGAATTTTTTAATGGCTTATACAGGTAACTATTTTCCAGATGGTGATGGTCAATACAGTATCATATCACTTGATTTTAATGATAATATCAGTTTGAATAAAATAAGGAATGCTTGGAAAATAAATTCACCATTTTTAAAATTTCATTTTCGGTTTTTGTTTGTAGAGACGTAGCATGCTACGTCTCTACACGAACTTACTTTTTTGAACGATCTACATGAAATGATGAAGTTATTATCAGAGCTTTCCTAATAGGAATGCTCTGATAATAACTTCCCCATTATTGATATTGGTCGTTTTGAGGTAAATTCACTGTAGAGACGTAGCATGCTACGTCTCTACACGACCTTATTTTTTTGTACGTTCAATAAAAATGAGCATGTTATTTTCCGAGATTTCCTTAATTATTTTATTCAAAAAATTGCTTGGGATTCATTCTGGTATTTACCCAACGACCAGTTTTATCAATGAAAGGAAAGGATTGGATTGGACGATGACAAAAGGTGTTAAATCTATTGATGATAATGGTTATGATAATTGGAATGATACGAACTAAATGTTTAAAAGGAAACAATACCCAATGAAGAAAACAATAACTTATTCAAACAACCCCGCATTCATAAACAGAAAAAAAGATCTACAGTACCTGTCTCATTGGCTAAGCAGAAAACCCAACAACATCCTTTTTATTTATGGCCCCAAAAGCAGCGGTAAAACAACCCTATTAATGAAATTTATCAATGAGCATTTAAACAACAAAACATACAACGTTCAGTTTTTTAATTTACGAAAAATGTTGATCAGTAATTACCTGGATTTCATTCAGGCGTTTTTTGAAGCGGATTTATCACCCTCAAAAGAAGACTGCAAACATAAACAAGAGTATAATTTTAAAGTCTTTAAATTGTCTAAAGAAACCATTAAACGCCTTGAAAACAAATCCCTTGATCCATTTTTAGTCATGGAAAAAGAACTTACAAAAATTGCTAAAAAAGGAAAGTGCCCAATTATTATTATTGATGAGCTTCAAGCATTGGAGAACATATATCTCAATGGACAAAGGGAGTTGTTAAATGAGCTTTTTAATTTTTTTGTAGCGCTGACAAAAGAATCGCATTTGTGCCATGTCATTATTTCCAGCAGTGATGGTTATTTTATGAACAGAATATATGAAGACAGTAAACTTTCTAAAACTTCTGAATTTTTTGAGATAGACTATCTGAATGAACAGGATACAAAATACTGGCTCACACATTTAGAAAAAGAAAGTGCGATGACAGCTTATACATTGACTGATTCTCAAGTTGATACCATATGGAAGTTTATGGGTGGGAGTATGTGGGAAATTGACAGCATATTGGGTAAACTCTTACCATATGAAAATTCTGGTAAAATAGATGATAACGACCTGTTACAGGCTGTTAACCATCTGATTGCAATAAACAGCGGTAGATGTAACCACTATGTGGGATTACATGAAAATAAAATGGTTTTGTTTAAAACAATATATTTGCTTCAGCAAGATATGTATGAATTTCAGGAAAGAGATCTGCGAGATCTGGTTAAAAACAATTTATATCAAATAGATGATCTTAGAAATGAATTATGCAATCTTGTCAAATTGAACTTTCTTTCATTTAATCCTGTAACGTCTTTTTATAAACTTCAAGGTAAAAGCATGTTTCATGGATTAAAAGAATTTATTGAAAGCAACAATTTTTTTAAGGATTAACTAAATGCTAAATGAATTCATATCTTTTTTTAGAATCAGAATTTTCAGAATTAAATGAATTTTTAGAATTTTAAAAAGATTAGGAAAGCTCTGATAAACATAGGGGCACTTACATTCATTTTTCAATGAAAAAATAAGGAGATATCTATATGCAATCAATAATTATATATAGTGTTATCATTAATCTGCTATTTTTTCCAAATTGTTATGCAGCATCTCAAAATATCAAGGAGAAGGTTTCTATAAAAGATATTAATGAAGGACCAGTATATTATCCACCCAATGATAAAACAGTCATAAGAAGACGTGAAGGCGGAGACACTTCAAAAAACAGAGGCATGACTCGTGGCATGACACGTGGCATGACACGAGGTATGACACGAGGGATGACACGTGGCATGACACGAGGGATGACACGCGGCATGACTCGAGGGATGACACGCGGCATGACTCGAGGGATGACACGCGGCATGACT
>Ga0272440_1000776_pt1 | contig 26843 bp, 26 predicted proteins | sample SSMMMBAug17_FD_192440 | JGI IMG/M metagenome (GOLD analysis project Ga0272440, IMG submission 192440) | Marine sediment archaeal communities from Little Sippewissett salt marsh, Falmouth, MA, United States - SSM-MMB-Aug17 | ecosystem: Environmental > Aquatic > Marine > Wetlands > Sediment ...
TTTTTCTGTGCTAAAAAAAGTTTCACCGATCCCTTCAAAACTGGTAGAAATTACTAAATGCTTTGATTTTAGTGATTCTTCCAATAAATAAATGCTGGTTGATTTACCATATTGTCTCGGAAGATTAATTGTAAAATATTTATTTTTTTCTATTAAGCCAATAATGTTATCTATTTTCTTTTTAGGATGAACCATGTAATGTTTTGAAGGAATACAAATTCCTGTGTAATTAAATTCTTTCATATAGATCAGTTCCGGGGAGGCGTCTGGTATGATCAATGTGGGCATGTGTTAGAAATAAATAATCAATTTTATCGGGGCTGACCGGCCAATCCGATATTGGCATGTGTGTATCATTTCCCTGAACCATCCCACAGTCAATCAAGATGTGAATATCCTTTGCACTGAGTAGATGACATGATCCAGTGACACAGTTTTCTGCGCCAAGATGACATAATCTACATTCAACATATATTTTATCGGGACTCCGTCCCTTTAAGGGACGAAAATCACTCTTTCATTATTTATTGTGTATTTTCAAGTGCATTATTTAGCTTATCGACAAAATTGCAAATTATATGAGTGAATGTGATTATCATCCTGACTTATTTGATATCACCGAAAACGCACCAACTGACGCAGGTTTTCAAAAAAGCGATAGGCTTGTGTTAAAAACATTTACTTATATAGAGTAAGATCATTGATTTAACTTAAAAAATCAAAGTATTTTTCCTGTAATAATTGGTATGAATTCAAAAGGGTTATATGTTAAGTTATTTATAATTCTTATTGTTGCACAAATTTGTGCAACAATTAAAACGAAAAGATCTAAAAGTCTTTAATTATTTGAAATTTTAAAAAAGCGGATGTTCCTGGAACTCCGTACTGCTTGCGACACACGTTTGCCCAAAATTTATTGGCTTCCGGTGCGTCCATTTTCGAACTTAAGGATATGTTGGGGCATGATTCCATCAGAGCAACCCAACGCTATTTGTATATTGACACACAATTAATGAACACACGCGATGCGTGCCATATCAGTCTGATCTCGTTTCATTGCACATAAGCTTTCAACGGATCGACATGTTTTCCCTGTGCAATAATTCTTGATACCAGCAAGCAAAATCGAACATTCCCTTATAGCGTTCATCATCGTTAATCAATCCCAGACAAAGATCAAAAGCACCGCGGCCGTATGCATTGTTGTATTTTTCCGGATCACACCCACTCAAGAAATCCTGTATCAATGTTTGTGATGTTCTTTTGGTTTTATCCTTTCGAATGTCAATGGGATCCTGAGGTTCAATAAAAGGATCCCATTCATCGAAACCTTTTTTAAGAATATGTTTTTGACGTCGGGGAGACATGCTGTCAAAGATATATTGTTTTCGTTCTTTATCTGCCTGTGTCATCTGTCGCATTTTGAGGTTCCTTTATTTTCAGGTTCTGGTTCTTTTAAGCCCAAATAAACATCATCATAGTCAGTAATCAAAGCCATAGACAAGGGCACAAGTACCTCATGAAGTTGACTAAAGCGTGAGCCAATTTTTGTTGTACATTCCATGGCAAGTTTGATCAAGCGATCATGAATTTGATCAATTTTAACTGTTGGATAGGTTACACCTTTGACAAAGTTTGTTTTACCACAGGTATGGCTTTTTTCACCTATTGCAGTGGGCAGACCATAAATACGACAAGTAATGGGACGGTGTTCATATAAAACACATTGATTGCCATCAGTTAACAATGGGCATCTGATTTTTTCACGTGCAATATCAACCATAATATCGTTCTGATCACGTCCATTTTGAGAGGCTTTGTATGCCTTTCTCTTGATCACGTGTATCTGACGATCTACTTTTACCGCATTTTCAAAAATTTGTTTTTGTTGCGTTTTATCCGCCAAAGTAAGAAATTTATCGTGTATGTACATGGCCTCTATCAATGTTAAATCAAACAATGCATAGCAACAGTCCGAACATCCAAGATAGCAGGTTACGCATGTTGGATATTGTTCTTTAATTTGATGAAACACTTTATCCATTTGAGATACCAGTTGTTCATATTGTTGATAAAAAGGGATAATATCTGTCCTCATAATAACTCCTTGTGTAATTTTTCGAAAAAGAATAAACCCGTGGAAAATAACATTAATATTCGTTTTGGAATTTTGGATGTTTCTTTTTTGAAAAGTTCACTTTATTTAATATTTTTTTCTATGATCGTCCATTTTTGGTATTACCTGGCATAATTCTTTCCCGATTGTTGCCATGAAAGGGTATAACATACCACATATCAGGCAACGCTCTTGGTTAAAAAAGGTAACGATCTTAAGCCTTATGGTGTCCCAAAAATTTTGTTGCCAATAATATACTAAATTATTGATACATATACAATCTTTTATCCAGTCCTGATATAACAAAAAAATGAATCCTGCCACAATATACAGCACTTCCAATGAGTGGCACACATGAAATCTCGGAAATAAGTTCCCCATTTAATACAGCGCATCCTTTTTTTTTACCTGGATTACGCGGACCTGTTTGTTGAATGTATTACAGATGATCATTCATATTTTGGACTGGTATTTGAAATTAAAAACAGAGATGAAACAAAACCAACCCAAAAAGAAGCACAAGATTTTGTTAGCAAAATTGAAGTATTCCACTATTCCCTGCAAAGACAAGATAAACAAAATATTAGCCTATGTATAGACGAAAATAAATTGCTTGCGTAGTGTTGGAAAGGCATTTGTCGTTCTACATTGTTTTCATGAAACAATAAATTGAGTTGCCAAACGCCCCATAAAAACGGCAAACAAACCCAATATTAATTGAATGGTCATATAGAACATGGCTGTCATGTAACGATGCTCAAACATCAAATTCAGCGCATCGTTGCTGAAAGTTGAATAAGTCGTTAATGATCCCAGCATGCCTATAAAGATAAAGCTTTTTATTTCAGGAGAAAAAAGGTGCAATGATTCGTTTAATTGTATTAATAAACCCATCATCAGACATCCCAGTAAATTCACACTCAACGTTCCCCAGGGAAAAAACAGGCCTTTATTCATTTGTTGAACATGTGTACTGATAACAAATCTCAATACAGCACCAACAAAGCCCCCCATCCCAATAATAACGATTTGAATAAAGTATTGATTGATTCGCATAAGCAAAAAAAAAAGGGCAATAAACGTTTACGCCGCCTATTACCCTTTATGTTAAATTTGTATTGTCGCTATATTAATTAGTGAGCGAGCAATTTCGTGACAGTTTCTGCCATGGGTGTCGCATAGATTAAGATCAGCGAGATGACCAGGGCATAAATACACAATGATTCGATCATTGCCAGACCAATCAGCATTGTTACGGTGACTTTACCTGATGATTCAGGATTTCGGGCAATTCCCTCAACCGCTGCTTTCAGGCCAAGGCCCTGTCCAATACCACAACCAAAGGCTGCAATTGCAATACCAAAACCGGCTGCTGTTACACATGCGACAAAAAAAGTTAAAGCTGCTGCTTCCATGAAATAAATCCTCCTTAAAAAATTAATTAATCATTTGGCTTCTTCAACCTGCCTCAATTATTGCGACAGGAAAATTATAATCACGATCAAGAATATAATCATTCTTTAATCTGTGATATACAAACTATCAATGGGCATGTTCCATTGCCCCTGAAAAATACATAATGGTTAATAAAAAGAAAACAAATGCCTGAACCAGTGCAACAAATATTCCCAATGCCATAATTGGCAATGGCGCGAAAAATGCACCAGCAAGCCCAAATAAAATGGCCAGTACCAACTCATGCCCCATCATATTGCCAAACAAACGAAACGAAAGAGATAAAATTCGTGCGACATGGCCGATGATTTCAATGGGGAAAATGATTGGTATCATCCACCAGACAGGTCCCATAAAATGCTTGATATATGAAACCCCATGATACATCACACCAATGATATGGGTGAACACAACCACAACCAATGCACAAGAGAGGGTTGTATTTAAATTGGCTGTTGGTGGAAAAAAGCCTGGAATCAACCCCACCAGATTACAGATAAAAATATAGATAAATATGGTTGCTGCCAGTGGAAAAAGCCATCGCCCTTCCTCACCTGTTACGCCAATCATAAAATCCTCAATACCGCCAACAAGTGCTTCCAAAACATTTTGTCCTTTTGTAGGGATCATCTGAATTGTTTTGGCCCCAAGATATGACAGAATCACTAAAATTCCCATTACCACCCATGAGTAAACTACATGTGGGTATTGATGCCCAAAGTGTCCAAGGTTAATTAAATCACCAAAAATTAGATATGGATGTTCCACTTATATTGCCTCCTTAATATATTTATTATTTATTTGTAATAAAATTTGCTTTTAGTTCAAATAATGTTGCCAACATTATACTGGTCACGACAATGGACAGGCCCACAAACAATCCCAATGGATCCACCCAATGTTGCGATATCAAAATCATTAATATGATGGCACTGATAAAAAAGCGCATGTAATACTTGGCAATAACAACATGATGGCTGACCAGTCGGTCGGGTTGAAACGCTTTTCTTAAAGTGCGCCAGAGTAAATGAAAATTGACTGTCACGATCAAGCCACCAGCCAATATACCAAGTGCAAATAATTTTGATAGAAACGCAAATCCGCCGATGGTCACTGACACAAATAAAATCCAGTTTGCGATTACAACAAATTTTAATATTCGTTTTTGAGTGTCCATATGATTTATACCTTAAGGATTTTAAAGACAAAACGTTTCTAAATCTTCTACTTATAAAACTTATTGTTATAGTTGTTGACTTTTTTTCATTGCCAGGTAAATATTTCTAAAACCAGCGGCTATTCCCAATCCCAGCCCACTCAGTGTACATATAGGCGGAATGCCTAATACATATTGGTCTAAAAATATCCCTAGAAATAATCCGATAAATATTGCCAGTGCAATAGATACGCCCAAACTGCTATAATAAGTGATATCCTTTAAAAATTGTCTTGTTTCCTTATTCATAATTGTTTCCAATCAAACTTTCGATCGCATCTCTAACACAATTCATTATGCAAGTCAAACAGAAATCGCATGACTAAATTATTTTTTTCTTACCTTCAAAATTTCCATTCATATGATTTACCTTCAAAATTTCTAAACGTCCATGATGAATCTGTACGATTCAAAATGTAATTGGGTACTAATGGAATTTTCCCCCCTCCACCTGGTAAATCTATCATATATTGTGGAACCCCCATGCCTGATATCCGACCCCGCAAATATTCCATGATTTGAATACCTGTCTCAATACTGGTTTGAAAATGTGAAGTCCCTCGGGTATCATCCATCTGATGAATATAATAAGGACGAACCCGCATGGCCAATAATGTTTGCATCAATTCAAGCATTGTATCAGAATTATCATTGATCCCTTTTAATAAAACAGTTTGAGACCCCAGTGGAAATCCTGCATCAACAAAGCTTTGAATCAATTTTTGTGATGCTGTTGTAATTTCGTTTGGATGATTCACATGAATGTTTATGTAAATGGGATGGTATTTACGAAGCTGATGTACCAGATCCAATGTAATTCGGTGTGGCATCATGATTGGAATTCGTGAATGAATTCGAATGATCTTGATATGAGAAAGTTGTTTTAACTGATCCAATATCTCAAAAAGGCTCGTATCATTTTGCATGAAGGGTTCGCCACCCGATAATATGACCTCTTGAATGGTCTTTGTTCTGGCAATATATGCCAGTCCAATATCAATGTCTGACTGTGCAATCTGAGATTGTTTTCCAATAAATCGTTTTCGCATACAAAAACGACAAAATGAAGGACAGGTATTGGAAATCAAAAAAACAACCCGGTCTGGATAACGATGCACGACCTGACTGACAGGTGATTGCTGCTTTTCAGCAAGGGGATCATCGTCACCGCAACTATCCCCCAATTCATCTATTTGTGGAATAAACTGGTTGGCAACCGGATCATTTTTTTTTGAACCAATTAAACCCAAAACATATGGATGAATACGCATTGGATATTTCGCAACAACCGGCTTAAGCTTTTCAAAATTGAATCCAAAATGATGCGATAAGTTTTGTATTGTTGAAATGCTTTTTTCGTGTGAAACCATTACGTTGTTTGTTAAATCCCTGGTATACATGGAACATTCGGTAAACATCCACACAGAAAAAGCATGATCATAATCAAAAACATATAAAGTGAATTATTCATAACAATTTCCTTTAAAAAAAATGTTTTTTCCTGATGATAAAACAGGCGTTGAAATAATTTTTTGGTCGCGTAAAAACTGTTCTGTCTGTTTCCAATCCGTCATAGTGACCATACCCAAAGGACGATTGTCTGAGGGGATCATTAATGGGCGTGATGAAATCAACTGTTTTTCAATAAGCTTACGATCCGTTGTCTCATCAAAAGATTTTATGATATCAGTAACTTGTAATAAATTATTTTCATCAAGGGCATCTGTCCACCCTTTAATGATGGCATTTTTAAATTTACATATGAGTTCTTTATGGTGAGCAGCAAGTTTCTGTGAACAAATAATCGCATTACCTACAAACTGGACCCCATTATCATGAGGAAAAAAAAATGAAATTTTTTCATTGGCAGATTCCAGCTTTTCTTGAATAACAATGCCATTGGAATTGAGATAAACCGGCCATAGATCAACTTTTCCAGTATAAAATGGTGTATAATCATAGCGGACACTATAAAACGTCACCTGGTCTGTATGAATACCTGCTTTTTTAAGAAGCGCGCGCATGATGGTTTCATCTTCATTACCAAATGTAATACCAATGGTTTTGCCTTTCAGATCTTTCAATGATTGTATATCATTTCTATTTTTATAATACATCCAGCACATGGGACTTTTTTGAAACAATTGTGCCAGCACACAAATGGGCGACCCTTTTTCAAGGGCTCGGATAATCTGGTCTCCAGTGGCAACACCAAATTGTGCACGTCCCATTTCAATTTCAGTAATCGCGTTACGCTCTACACCACCGGCGCGAATTGAAACATCAAGGCCCTGCGCATGAAAATAACCATTGGCATTGGCATACAAACTACCCGCAGCCCCCGAATTCAACAGCCATTTCAGTCGATAAACAATGCGACCATCCGTTTGATATTTCTTTTTACATGACCCCAAAAGACTGATAAGTATGAAGAAAACAGCACACAATACAATAATATTATTATGTTTTATCAAAACGATACCTCAATTAACTGGGTCATTCCGCCAATGGGAATATTATCAACCCTGACAATAACTTGTTTTTGATCATTTGTGACATAAAAATATGCTTTAAAAAAATATCCCTTGTATCCAGTGGCAGAAAGCATAATTTTTTTACAATTGAATCGACCTGCGGGGACATCAATGACAACCTCATTAAGAATTTGAAAAAATAAATCATGTGACTTTACCATCGGAAATTCAGTCATGCGAACAAGGTCAAACATGATTGGAGTACTTCGATTTAAATCCATTGTGCGGACCAGACCGGTAATTTCAACATAAACCTGATTATCGAAATTAATTTTTTGGTGGCATTTTTTGCCATCCCAAACGCCTTTCATTTCAAAAAGGCCATTTTTATCAAAGGTCATATGCATGTTATTTGGACCAACATGATAGTTAATTAAAAGCGGTTGACCATCATGTGTGCTGACAACATCCCAACAGTGACGTCCACCAAGTGCATATATTTTTGGATCGGTATAATTTCCACACGATTCATACTGCATCAAGTCTTTGCTACGATGCACCACCATTTTTTCTTCGTAGTTTTTTCCATTAATTCTAATTGCATATCTTAAATGTTCTGTTTCAGAAATTGCTGCCAATGCGACAAAATGACTGAATAAATAAACAATAAAGATGAAACAGGGTATTTTTTTGAGCATAATATTTCATTCCAGTGTCACTGTAATGTTTATCAGTCATGGGACTGACAATAACAAACAATAAGATCACGAATACATTTTTCGGATATGGGTTTGGTCGTAAATTCATTACATCCGGCATCCAAAGATGACTGCTTTACTTTTTCATCACCATCCGCACTGATTGCGACAATAGGTGTTGGCACACATGCATTTTCATTTTCAAAGGATCTGATTTGAGAAATTGTTTCCAGGCCATCCATAACAGGCATTTGAAGGTCAATTATTACCAGATCGTAAGTTCCTGTTTTAAAATAATCGACACAAACCTGGCCATTTTCTGCCAGATCCAGTACACAGGGAAAAGGTTCAAGATAGTGTCCGATCATAAGCATATTATTGGGGCTGTCATCGGCTACCAGAATTCGTATTTGTCTGTCAAAGACCGGTGTTTCGGTATGTATCTGATTTCCAGATGCATCACCACTTTGCTGAAAAGTATCCTGAGAAGACCTGGGCAGCAGCACATGAAGATATGTCCCTTCATGTTCATTTGATTGAAACTGAATATCGCCTTGATGCGTTTTTGCGATGAGCATTGCGCTGTAAGTGCCAAGCCCGGTGCCAGTTTTTTTGCCACTGGTCGCATATTTTTCAAAAAATCGATCTTGCAATTCTGTAGGAATAACGCCTTGATTATGGATAGTCAGTCGATGCATTTCTGTTTCAGTCTTTAGCGTTATTTTCATTATTTCATTGGCAGGTGATGCCTCTATTGCATTTTTGATCAAATTGGCCAGTAAAGATTCCAACAATCGCTTTTCACCAAAAACAGTGAAGACATCCTTATCGTTCATGGGTAAATCATTTATAAAAAATAGCACATCAAGCTTTTTGCTACGTGTTAATTGATAAAAATCATTTACTATTTTTTTCAGGATAGGAACCAGATTACAAGGAATCGGTAAGAATTCGTATCTACCCTGTTCCATTTTAAAAATATCCAGGGAATGATCAATCATTTCCAGTGCCTGTCTACCACTTGCGCGTATTTGTTTAATCCATGCGTTTTGGTCTTCATTGAAATTATCATACATCATCAGCATATCTGACAGGCCAATAATACCACTGAGTGGATTTTTCAAATCATGTCGCATAATTCGATCAACATCTTCACGAAGTTGCTCCATTGCCTTACGTTCTGAAATATCACGAATCAGTATCCACAGATCTGTGTCATTTTTAGTTGAGTGCCACAAGCGAATTTCGACCGGAACTTTAATATTTGATGCTTTTATAAAATAACTATCAAAAGGTGCGCTATAACCATTTTGCAGAACCTGCTTCTCAACAATGCTTTTAAACTGATTTTGGACATCAGTGCTAATAAAATCAGTAAATACCGGGCAAGAATCACTGGAAAGACCGAACAACATTTTTGCGCTGGGATTGATATCTAAAATTTCAAACGATGCATTGATTCTGATAATGCCATCTATACTTGTATCAAATAAGCCTTTATATTTTTTTTCACTTTGTTTAAGTTCATTGTATAAACTTTTGAGTTCATTTGTTTTTTGTTTGAGACTGATTTGCGTATGGACACGGGTCAAAAGTTCTTCTGCTTGAAAAGGCTTGATGACATAATCAACAGCACCAACGTTGAATCCTTTGACAATATCCACTGTTTCAGTTTTTGCTGTGAGAAAAATGACAGGAATATCTTTTGTTTTGGGATTGGATTTGATTTGTTGACATGTCTCAAAGCCATCAATCCCCGGCATCATAACATCAAGCAAAATCAAGTCTGGCATGAGTTGCTCGACACGTGCCAGTGCCTGCTCTCCACTCATTGCCGGTGTTATTAAATAGTCATTGGCCCCGAGAATACTTCCCAGAACTTGAAGATTCTTGGGAACATCATCAACCATCAATATCAATGGTTTTTTTTTGGTTTGCGACATTGTAATAATCCTGAATTCTTCATTGAATCCAATGGCCTAAAGTTATCAGATAATCTCTGTCATGCTTACGCCGAGAAATGATGAAAGCAGCAAAAGTTTCAACTTCTTTTCGTTCTTGAAATGTCATTTCATTGACTAAATTAGTTAAAATGATCGTCATAATAATACCTGATTTTTTTGAGATCTTTTGGCACACGCGAACTCGGGAAAGTGATTTTTTATTAACAATGATTATCGAAAATGTCAATCATTATTTATGACCCCTTACATATCTACTTGATATTTAAACGTAATAGATTCTCTGTAATGTACGACAATAAAAAACTTGCCTTAACCCAAAAACTATAATATAATTATTGATTTCTTTAAGCTGACACATGGAAAATTGAGTATGCAATGAAAATTTTGTCAAAAATCCCCGCATACTGGCTTGGACTGCTTATTATGCTCCTTTGTATGGGGGCCAGTATTATAAACTTTCAGCCGTTTGAGATCCTGGAACGACGTTTTATGGATATGAGTACCCGAATTCCATTTGAACAGAAACGTCGATTTCAACCAACAGTCATTATTTCAATTGATGAAGACAGTATCAGTAAGCTGGGTCCCTGGCCCTTGCAACGTTCCTACTTTTCTGCCATAATCAATTTTTTGACACGTTCACAGGCGAAAACCATTGGTGTTGATGTCCTGTTTGAACATAAAGACAACGATTTTATTATTGATGAGATCCGAAACATTGAGGGGTCTTTTAAAACCCTTATCCAGGATCCATCAGAACATTATGATATTTTTCTAAATTATATTCAAGAAATGGAAACGCGCATTGATCATGACAAAAAATTGATTGAATCTATCTCACGCGCTAACAATGTTATTTTACCCGTGCATTTTAAGCTCAACCAATTGATACCTGATTTGACAGAGAAGTCGGAAGTCCAAATGGTAGACCCTTTGGATTTGCCAATGACACCTCAGGCTGAACAACGTTTTTTCCCCCATACCGCTATTTCTCTCAGTATGCCATTTTCTGAAGTAAGTGCTGTGGCCGTTGGCCTGGGACATATTAATGTGAAGCCAGACATTGATGGTCAGATTCGAGAGCATATCCTGACTGTCATGTATCAAGACAAATATTATCCTTCTCTGCCCTTACGCACGATCATACAATATTTGGGATTGCATCAGAAAGATTTGGAAATTCTACCACCTGATGGCCTTCGTGTTGGAAATCGCTATTTTGAAACTGACAATCAGATCAATGTACGTATTCAAAAAGGTAATGTTTATATTCCCAAATATTCTTTTTACGATGTCTTACAGGGGATGGTTCCTGAACAGAATTTTAAAGATCGCATTGTTCTGATTGGCGGCAATGCAAAATTATTAAGAACATCTGGCTATCATCAGTTACCAGGCAATTTTTCACTTCCTGAATATCATGCCAATGTTATTGAAAATTTATTGTCCAAAGCCACGATAAGCCGACCAGAATGGATACATTATTCCGAACTGTCTGTTATGTTCTTATTTGGTTTCTTTATTGCATTTGTTTTGCCTAGAAATGGTTTACTTGGGGGAATATTTTTCACAGTGATTTTTATCTGTGTATGGACAATGGGTTGTTTTGTGTTGTTATCTGTCGAGCATTTGTGGTTAAAATGGATATACCCCACAATGGAATTACTATTGGCATTAATAATCATTATCCCGCGTCAGGTATTTGTTACCGATAAATCACTTCCTCCAATGCTTCAAACCATGATACAAAGACATCCACGAGTTCACAAAGGACTGGATAAATATGAAGTTTCTGAAGAATTGGGTCGGGGTATGCTAGGCGTTGTTTATCGTGCCAATGATCTGGAAAAAGAACGTTGGGTTGCCATTAAAACCATACAGCTGAATACAGGAAGAGCATCTGAACAATTGGAAAATGCCAAGCAGCTATTCATTAGAGAGGCCAGAGCAACGTGTAATCTCATACATCCAGGAATTGTTGAAATTTATGATGTTGGACTGGAAAATGATATTTGTTATATTGTGATGGAATTTCTTGAAGCCAATGCTTTGAATGCTCATTTTACAAAAAAATCACTTTTGCCATTGAGAAAAGTACTTCATTATATTATTCAAATATGTGAAGCCCTCAGTTTTTCACATCAAAAATGGATCATTCATGGTGGCATTAAACCGGGTAACATCTTTTTACTGAGGAAAGATACCATTAAAGTTTCCGATTTTGGGATTGATACCTTTGCCAAAGCCATTGGAAACCATACCGGAGAACTCTTATTTACACCAGGTTATATGTCACCGGAACAAGTGAAAGGGCAAAAGATTGATGGCCGATCTGATCTGTTTTCTGTGGGCGTTCTATTGTACCATTTAATCACTGCTGAATTGCCCTTTAATGGTACATCTTTATCTGAACTTATGTATAATATCAGCAATCAGGAACCTGTTTCCCCCAGATCAATTAATCCAAAGATCCCCTCAGCACTCGAATTGATATTAATAAAGGCCCTTGCAAAAGAGCCCAATGATCGGTTTCAAAGTGCTGAAAGTTTTGCGCGTCATTTGAGAGTGCTGGATCAAAAAATTGAATTGGCAGTTACGAAAAAACATATGCGTGAAAAAAAAATGGCTGCCGGATGAATTGAAATAATTAATTAAAAAAAGGAGGATTTTTTGTATTTATTCAAATGGACCTTAATAAAATCAATTTTTGTATTGGCGTTTCTGACCCCCAATTTTTTGTATGCTGAAACCCAAACGTTCTTATTTGATTCTGTCAAAAAACAACTGGTTCAGGATGGTTTTGATTCGGCAATGATCGAAAAGCTATATAATGAACCAGAAGTATACTTTGATATAAAGAGTATATCAGGTTATTTTCAGCATAATGAATCAACGTTAAATTATGCACAATTTCATCAAACCAGAAATATTTCAAAAGCAAAAAAATATCTGAGTAATCACAAAAAAACATTAAACAGGGTGGAAAAGAAATATGGTGTTGATAAAGAAATTATTGTTTCAATTATGCTTGTGGAAACGAGATTGGGTGGATTTACCGGGGTCAGTCGTGTACTAAATGTTTATTCCACTATGGCTGCGCTAAAGGCTGAAGCCCCCAGAGAAAACTTATGGGAGCAGATTCCGCCAAAAAAACGACTGGAAAAAACAGCTTATCTCAAAAAAGCGAAAAGAAAAGCAGATTGGTCTTATGATCAACTGAAAGCCTTTTTGAAATATACATCCCAAAATAATTTTTCTCCCATAGATATTCGCGGTTCATATGCAGGTGCCATTGGTCTTGCCCAATTTATTCCGTCAAGTATTTTGAAATTTGGTAAGGATGGCAACAATGATGGCCAAATTGACCTGTTTAACCATGACGATGCGATTGAAAGCATTGCAAACTATTTGAAAAACTTTGGATGGTATCCTGGAATCATCTCAAAAAAAGCATCAAAGGTACTGTATCACTATAATCACAGCGAATATTATGTGAATGAACTGTTAACAATCGCAAAACACCTGAAAAAGTAACGCCATGACAAAAATACTTATCATTATCAGCATTGGTCTTTTTTTTGTTTTGTTTACATGGTGGGCGATATTCGATATCGCCTATAAAGATTTTGGATCTTATGAAAAGAAAGTGGCCTGGGGATTTGTCTCCATTATTCCATTTATTGGTTGTATTGTATATCTTCTCTTTGGATATCGCCAGGGGATAAAAAAATAGACATTGTACGCTTTGCTTAGCTGTATTTACAGGTTCTGAATCATACGTGCGTATAATTTTTCATAACGAAGCACTTTTTTTACAAAGTCTTGAGTTTCACGAAAGGGTGGAATTTTTGCCATTTTTTCAACACGGGTAATGCCCGCGTTGTATGCCGCAAGCGCGAGTTTGATATTTTGCAGCTTTTTCAAACAATGAGAAAAATATCGGGTACCGCCATGAATATTTTGCATGGGATCAAATGGATTGGTAACGCCCAGACTTTTTGCTGTAAACGGCATTAATTGCATTAATCCCTGCGCACCTTTGGGAGACACTGCACGATGATTAAATCCAGATTCCACCTTAATTATTGCCATAATCAAACTTTGTTTAATGTTATTTTGAAACGAAGCATCTTCAATATAATTTAAATAAGGCCGGGCTTTTTCCACAAAGCGATGATCTTGTGGGTAATGATTTGTATATGTATGTTTGTTCTCCTGACGTTTAATCTGTTTAATTATTTCATCCCTGGGCGGTCTTTTATGATATAAATACCTTTCTTTAATACTTTGACTGATTGAATCAGACGACAACCTGTTGTCCATTTTTTTGTTCGGACGATGATATTTGTCAACATACGCTTTCATATATCGCGCAACAAGCGAATGATTACTTTTGCGGGTGTTCAGATTCACTGACCCCAGATGCGATTGATTTGCTGTAATTGACGTTTTATTTTCATGCTGTACCTGCCGAAGGGATTTCTGTCCGCGTAAGATATCCTCAATTTGCTGATCACTATATCCACTCATTTTCAGTTTATATCTGAGTGTATTTCCCCAAATCTCTGAAACCCCCACCATACAAAACATCAATACAATAAAGATAATTTGTTTTTCTATTTTTTTGATTCGCATGATATATCTCCATATTTTCTCAAACAATATTAATTCAATGAATTACCTTCATTTATTTATTATTAATGTATTCATTTTTTTTTGTCAATCATAAATTTCAATGAAAACTCTATATTGATATTTTTTTGATATTCTGTTATTCTTATTTATAATATGAAAGTTGAAGCAACAATATCGTTGTTTGATAGCAAATAAACCTTTTATTATGTATTATGGAGAATAGTTATGACATCAAGTCCCTCAACGATACTTATCGTAGATGATGAACCCATCAACATAGATTTGTTAAGAGAAACATTAAAAACAAAATATCGTCTGATTATTGCCACTCGGGGCGAACAGGCCTACAGCCTGGCCGTATCCAAAAAACCCGATCTGATTCTCATGGACGTCATGATGCCTGGTATGGATGGCTTTGAAACTTGCGAAAAAATCAAAGATAACCCGGAAACAAGTCATATTCCAATTGTTTTCGTAACTGCCTTGAATGAAGTTGAAGACAAAAGCGTCGGCTATGAAATGGGAGGTTCAGATTATATCACCAAGCCCTTTGAAATGTATGATGTACTCACCTGTATTGAAACCCACTTAAATGTGATAAAACTGGCGAAGCGGGTCAAAGAACTGGAAAAAAACGATTCTGAGGACCCACAATCAAATACAATAATAAAAAAATTGAATGACTTGATATCATCTGTAAGTAGCAATGCTCAGATAATAAAATTGTTTTGGACATCTATAGAACCTATTATCAAAAAACATGCCACAGAGGAATTACCTTCACATATTTCTAAAAAAATTATTGGTGTGGGGGATATTATCGAAAATATTATCAATGATACCAGAGATATGGCCGGTTTAATTAATCAGGTAGATTCTTAACATAAAATGCCATTTGATGTTCAGGGATAAGGAATACTTCAATAATAAGTTCCTCACTTCAGAAAGAGTCAATTCTATTCATTTTGAACCTGGATTACGCTGAAGAAGATAAATAAGATGAAATAAAACACGTTTAATACATCTTTTTCAGCGTAATCCGGGTTCAAAAAAAAAGGGATTTAAAATATTAAAAACATTCCTGAGAAAGAGAACATATATGAAAATACTTATTGTCGATGACTCCCGCAATGGCGCATTAGCACTTCAAATGCAATTGCTTGGAAATGGCTTTGAAAAAGTTTTCATTGCATACTCTGCAGAGGAGGCATTCGATTTTTTAAGTGCGCAATCATCTGATTCCCCTTGCAATCTGATTCTAATGGATATCTGTATGCCAGATATGGATGGCATTGAAGCCACGAAATGGCTAAAAAAACAGCCTGAATTGCGAGATATTCCTGTTGTTATGGTGTCAGGTGATGACGATATACAACGATTGAGTCAGGCATTTAGAGCAGGAGCTCTGGATTTTATCCGAAAATCTTCAGAAGAAACCGAGTTGATTGCCCGTGTCGAATCGGTTTTGCGACTTCAACGCGAAATGGAACATCGTATTGCCCATGAAAAAGAGCTTAAATTACTTACTGAAAAATTTAAGAAAAAAGCACATGAAGCGGAAATGGCCAATCGTTCGAAATCCCAATTTCTGGCCAACATGAGCCATGAAATTCGGACACCTATGAATGGCATTATTGGTATGGCAAGCCTTGCTTTGGCGAATAATAAATCTTTAGTCGTTGAAAATTATTTGAAATCCGTTCAAAGTTCTGCACAGGTTCTTCTAAATTTGCTAAATGATATTTTAGATTTATCATCCATCGAATCCGACAGAATGAATATGGAACATGTCGAATTTCATATCCGGGAAATTCTGGAACAATCTGTTACACTTTTTGCGAAAAAGGCTTATGAAAAAGAAATTGAATTAATTTTATACTTTGATAATGCAATTCCACAAAAAGCAATTGGCGATCCATATCGCCTTTCACAAATTCTGAATAACCTGATATCCAATGCAATCAAGTTTACATCTGAGGGTGCAATTACTGTCAGCGTGCATTTATTGAAACAAAATCAAAGGAATATCCAATTAAAATATATTGTTCAAGATACTGGTGTAGGGATTGATCCAAAAAATCACAAAAGAATATTTGAAGTATTTACACAAGCAGACAGTTCAACAACAAGACAGTATGGCGGCACAGGTCTTGGATTGACAATTTCAAAAAAGCTGGTACAAAAAATGAATGGCGACATCTGGATAGAAAGCCAGTTAGGTAAAGGCAGTACCTTTACTTTTACCCCCCAATTTTTACTTCCCAGTCAGCAGCCTCCAAAAAAGATCTGGTTTCCCAATAGTTCGTTCTCAATGCTGAATACCATTGTATTTGATAATAATCCAACAGCAGCCGAAGCTGCGGTGGCATCCCTTTTTTCACTTGGTATCAAAGCTGTTTATACATTGGATGTAAAAGAATTACACCAACTGCTTAGCAAGCAAGAAAGTGTTGATCTGTTATTAATCAATAATTTTTTGGACAACACGGATGGCCTGACACTGGCCCAGGAAATACGCACGAATTTTACCATTTCCCAACCCAAAATTGTGCTGATGTGCGGACTGGGTATTGAGGTACCGGATGAACTCATCAACAGTTCGGGAATCGAAGCAATTGTAAACAGACCAATCACCTGTCAGAACCTGACAAATGCAATTATCAAGGCTGTTAAGCCTGATTTACAGGAAAACATATCAACGAAGTCGGTAAAAAAGATCCAGTACGACAATATTCGTGCTTTATTGGCTGAGGACAATGATATAAATATTGATGTCGCTTTAGGCATTTTAAATATGGTAAATGTCAATACAATAGACATTGCCAAAAATGGTCTGGACGCGGTAGAAAAAATAAAAAAGTCATATCAAACCAATCAGGCATTCGATTTTGTTTTAATGGATATACAAATGCCTGAGATGGATGGTTTAGAAGCCACTCAGATGATCAGAACTTTTGAATCCTCTTTTTTATCCATGACAGATCAGACAAAAAACAGACTACCAATCATTGCCATGACTGCCCACGCCATGAATGGGGATGAAGAAAACTGTATTGGTGCTGGAATGGATGACTACATTTCCAAGCCCCTGTCATCTGAACAGCTTATTGAAAAGATTGATAAATGGGTTTTTTCCAAAAGAAAGGATTCCCAAAGCGAAATAAAATCAAAAAATAATCAAAAAAGTATGGCAGAGCATGAAATTCTTAATATGGATGAAGCGGTCAAGCGTTTGATTGGAAATAAAGAGTTATACCTGCAACTTCTGAAACGCTTTCTTGAGGAACACGAATACGTTGATCAATCAATAAAAGAAGCCCTGGACCAGAATGATTTTGAAACGGCCCATCGCCTGTCACATACGATAAAAGGACTCGCCAGCAGTCTTTCTGCAAATTTATTGAGAAAAAGTGCGTTGGATCTTGAAAAAGCGATCAAGAATCGTGCGGATAAGAATGTCATTTATAACCTGTTCAATTCTTTTCAAAATGATGCCAGACGTATGATTGCAAAATCTAAATCGCTGGTTTTCGGTGACTCTGATAAAGATAAACCGGATGTGTCTCACAATTCTTTTCAGATAGAAACAAAAACTGATCAGGCAAAGACACCAGATATTGAATCGGATGATCAAAATAATAATCTATTGAAAATTTCTGAAATCAACTCTCAGGCCGCAATCCAAAGACTATCAGGAAATGCGGATTTATTTATTAAAGTTCTGAAAAGATTTTATCAGGATTATCAAGGCTTTACATCAAGAATTCATGATGCTTATTTGAAAAAGAACCTGGAAAAACTTAAACAGGAAGCGCATACGCTCAAGAGTGTTGCAAGTTACCTTGCGGCAGATTCGTTGCTTGATGCGGCAAGAAATTTAGAAATTTATGCGACTGAAAAACGTTATGAGCAAATACAAAAAGTCATATATACCATTGAAGACATCATTACCCGAATTTTCAATGGTATTCGGCGAATCATACAAAATGAAACAATTGAGGACAAAACTGAACAGATCATACAACTCCCCAAAACTATAAAGAACAAATTTGCTGTGCTGAACAAGCTGTTGACAGAATCTGATTCTGAAATCAAAGACATGATTCAGGACTTTGAAAATGCGTTTAATCAAATGACAATCTCGCTTTCTGCCAGGCGATACCTGAAAAAAATGGTTCGTGAAATCAATTCTTATCAGTTTGATAGTGCGCAGAAATCACTGATATCACTTGCAGGATCATTTAAATTCAAGATTGAAGACGGCGAGGTTACAAAATGATATTTGCTGAACGAAAAAAAAGAGTGGTTTTCTTTTTTTTTTGTTTATTGGTATATTTGACATGTATTCCCGCATTACTTAAGGCCTCTGAACATTCTGTATTTCCAATTCCACCTTTTTTATCAGATAATGTATTGTTCTGGAAAAAAGTATATACTGATGTATCCACTGATGAAGGTTTGATTCATGATCGAAAATATCCCTTAATTATATATCAGCGCATTAAAGTAGGTGATAGATGGGGAAAAACGCTGGATAATTATGTTGAAAACTATAAAAAACGAATTAAAAATCTGCTCAGACAGATACCAACTAAGCCAGCATCAAAACGTTCGAATGAAGAAAAACGTATTGCATCCCTGTTTCAAGAATATTCATCAATAAATGATATCCCACAGGCTATTGCCAGAATTCGTTTCCAAAAAGGATTGCGGGAGAGTTTTCTCAAAGGCCTGGAGCAATCAGGCATGTATATTGATGAAATTTTTGCCATAATAAAAAAACAGCACCTTCCGCTGCGATTGGCCTATTTGCCTCATGTAGAATCATCATTTAATATTAAGGCTGTATCAAAAGCCGGTGCCGTAGGTCTATGGCAGTTTATGGCAACAACAGGGAAGCAATTTCTAGATATTGATCGCTATATCGATGAACGTCGGGACCCTATCCTCAGTACTGAAGCCGCATTGCAGCTTTTGAAACAAAATTACAACGAATTACATTCCTGGCCATTGGCCATTACAGCTTATAATTACGGACTGGCAGGAATCAAGCGAGCAGTTCGAACAATTGGATCGAAAGATATTTCGGTAATCATTAAAAAGCACAAAAGCAAGTCTTTCCAATTTGCCTCAAAAAATTTTTATAGTTGTTTTTTAGCTGCCTGTGAAATTGATGAAAACTATAAAAGATATTTTAAACGAGTGAACATGGCATCCCCTTTACTTCGAAAACGATTCATATTACAGGCACCAACCGGTCCCATTGAAATATGTAAACGTTTGAATATATCCCTGTCAGAGTTTAGAGCATTGAACCCTGCTTTTAAGTCATCGCTATTCGAACAAAAGGCACTGATACCCAAATATTATACTATTTTTTTGCCGCTGAGTATGTCAACAGAAAACATCGTTGATTTACCAGTAAAACCACCTCATAAAAAGAAAATATCTGAGGTTCAGGTTCAAAAATCAAAACCCATACAACATTTCGTTTCTATCAAAAAACCTCAGTTTCAAAAAAACGAAAAAATTAGAAGCCGTAACATTTTGAGATACCGTGTAAAAAAGGGAGATTCAATCTGGCTTATTGCTAAAAAGTTTGGAACAGATGATCATACGATACGTCAAATGAATGGTCTTTCCAGACAAAGTTATATTCATCCTGGCCAAATCATACGTGTTCCAACAAAATTGTACCGAAAACCAACACATAAACGCTCAAAACGAGAACGATCTGTCGTATTTCAAAATAAGACTTTATCTGTGAATAAGAATCTATCTTCGAATAAAAGTGTTATCAGTCGTTATGGAACGACCTTGTGGAAAAAATATACTGTTAAGCCGGGTGATAGCCTGTGGGATATTGCAAAAATCATGGGGATATCTGCAGATCAGTTGAAAAAAATTAATCATATGAATAACCAGCGACTTCAACCCGGACAGGTATTGTTTGTTCCGCAAACAACATCACAACAAAATAACTTTTCAAGTAATCAACCTGATGATCATCAACGCGCAATTGCACGAATACGTAATTTAGAGAATCAACAACTTGATATTGACTTCTACTATAAAGTAAAAGCTGGAGATACATTAAAATCTATTGCAACACAGACGGACGTTCCATTAGAAAAAATAGCAGCGATCAATCATATGACTGATGATTTGCGGGTTTATGATGGTCAGGTCTTACGCATTCCTAAAAAATGAAGTGAACAATAATACAAAAAAAGGATCTTTTTAAAACATGTTATCTCAAACTCTATCTTGTGCGATTATTGGTATTGAAGCGCATGTCGTGGAAGTAGAAGTAGATATATCCAATGGATTACCTGCTTTTACAATGGTGGGATTACCTGAAGCGACTGTCAAGGAAAGCAAGGATCGCGTTAAATCAGCGATAGCAAACTCTGGTTATTATTTTCCTTATGAGCGGATTACTGTCAATCTCGCACCTGCAAATATTCGTAAAGAAGGAACCGGTTTCGATCTTCCAATAGCAGCCGGCATTCTGGCGGCAACCAATATTATATCCTGGGAACTGATGGAGCAATTTTTGTTTTTGGGTGAATTGTCATTGGATGGTCGTATTAAGCCAGTCAATGGGGCTTTACCCATGGCAATTGGTGCAAAACGTACCGGACTCAAAGGGGTAATTCTTCCAAAAGCCAATGCACATGAAGCAGCCGTTATTGAAGATATTACTGTCATTGGTATTGATCATCTCAAAGAGCTGGTGGAGTATTGCAGGGGACTTATAGATATTGCCCCAACGAAAGTAAATCTCAACACTCTTTTTCATCAAGAATCGAACAATGCAAATGACTTTTCTGAAGTTAAAGGACAGGAAAATGTGAAACGCGCCCTTGAAGTTGCTGCATCCGGTGGGCATAATGTTATCATGATCGGGCCGCCGGGTTCTGGCAAAACCATGATGGCCAAACGTTTGTCTACAATCCTGCCGCCAATTTGTTTTGACGAAGCCATTGAAACGACTCAAATCTATAGTGTTTCCGGCATGTTGAAAAAAAGTGACGCGCTGGTTACAAAACGTCCTTTTCGTTCTCCTCATCATACCATCTCTGATGCCGGTTTAATCGGCGGCGGACACTCCCCAAAACCGGGTGAAGTCAGTTTGGCACATAATGGCGTTTTATTTTTAGACGAACTGGCTGAGTTCAAAAAGAATGTTTTGGAAGTACTTCGTCAGCCCATTGAAGATCAATCGGTCACCATATCACGTGCAGCGATCAGCGTGACATACCCCAGTATATTTACGCTGGTTGCGGCAATGAACCCGTGTCCATGCGGGTATCTGGGTGATCCCAATCATGATTGTCGATGTTCATCTCAACAGATTCATCGTTATCGAAGTAAAATATCTGGTCCTTTGATGGACCGGATTGATATTCATGTTGATGTGCCGGCAGTGTCCTATAAAGAACTTAAAAATGAAACACAAAGTGAGCCATCGAAAGTGATCCGTAAACGTGTTGCAGATGCAAGATCCATTCAAGAGTCTCGTTTCAAGAATGATAAAATTCATTGCAATGCACAAATGTCGCAAAAATTAATCCAACAACACTGTCAACTGGATGAGCCTTCATACAGATTGCTGGAAACGGCTTCAGATAAATTAGGACTTTCTGCACGTGCGTTCCATCGAATAATCAAAATTGCGCGAACAATTGCTGATCTGGACCAGATGGATGCCATTCAACCGCAGCATATTGCTGAGGCAATTCAGTATCGGAGTTTAGATCGCTCTCAGGTGGCTGTATAGCTTTTGTGCAGCCAGCATAATAATTATTTTTCTCCTGTTCTGTTTTTTATTTTTTTAATACATATGAAATTCGGAATAGTTACAGTACAGTTTTTTTGTTTTTTTATGTCAAAAATATACCAACCAGTTTACCAGTTTAATTGATAAATTCAAGTATTTGGGTTGACAAGGATTTCTGTATCCTCTAAAATGGAATAAATAATGCCAAAAAGGAAGGAAATATGGAAATAGCACCTCGATTTTTTCAGGGATCTCGTCAAAGTTATTTTCTTTTCGGTCCGAGAGGGACAGGAAAATCTACCTGGATCAAGCAATATTGCGGAAATCATGCAACAGTCATTGATTTGTGAGACCGCAAGGCTTACTTGATTCTCATCAGGAGATTGATTGTGCTGTACTTGAAGGATTAATCATTCAACATTTAAGAGCATGGAATGCATATCGCGGAGAGACAAACACACTGTATTTCTGGAGAACAAAATCGGGTAATGAAGTGGATGTTCTAATATATGGAAAAGATACTTTTTGTGCTATTGAGATTAAAAATTCATCACAAGTCAAACCCAAAATGCTAAATGGCTTACTTGCCTTTAAAGAAGATTATCCTGAAGCAAAAGTATGCCTTTTATACAGAGGTGACTTTACAACGAAAATCAAAAATATAATATGCATGCCCTGTTCTGATTTTTTATTGAAACTCCACCCCAGTCGACCGATACCCATTGACAGCTTGTAGAGCAAGGAAAAAAAACAATTATGTCCAACGATCTTAAACAACCAAGTGAAGAAATCGAAACGATCGTAGGCAATATGTTCTTGAATTATTTTAATTATACATATACATTAATATAAGGTACATTCCCAAAAAGTTGGACATTTTTAATGTACAAATCAAAAGTCCAACTTTTTGGGAATGCGCCCAAAAATATATGCTGATATATAAATGGCTAATAATATAACATTAACAATCCAATTGTTTCTTTATTGCTTGATTTTATTTGTACTCACGCAAAATGTGTGTCAGGCTGATGACGATTGGCAGTTGATCAAAAAAAATACTGACGAAAATATTATGATATATTATTCTCGAATGGATAATGGTATGATCAAATTTAAAGGTATAACACAGGTGAAAAGTTCACTTAATTCTTTTATTGCATTAATTAATGATTTGGATAATATTCCAAATTGGGTAACCAGCGTTCGAAAAATGATGATATTAAAAAAAAATAATCAGTTGGATGGTTATATCTATACCATTAATAAAATGCCATGGCCACTAAAAGATAGGGATTCAATTGTTTACAGTCGCATAGAACAAGATCCAAAAACAAATATTGTTACAATTAGCGGCAAGTCTGAACCAGAATACATTCCTTCAAATAAAAATTATATTCGTGTCCAAAAGATTGAATCGTTCTGGAAAATAACCCCATTGATTGATCAACGTGCAGAGGTCGAATTTCAGGGATTTGCCGACCCTGGCGGAAATATTTCAACAGTTGTTTTTCAATGGTTATATAAGTTTTTTTTGTGGAGGCTTCCTTATTATACATTGAAAAATATGAAACGCATGATCCAACAGCCAAAATATCAAAAACAAAAATTTAACTATATTAATGAGGGTATCCATGTTAACGCGTCATCATAAAATATTATTTTTTATCAGTATTTTAATGTTTATGTTTGATTCCCAGGCAGAAAGCCTTGAAAACAAAATAACATTAGCTCAACAATTATTGCAATCATATCAAAAAATTGAGACCATTTCTTGCGAAATACAAAAAATCACAAAAGGAGACAGAACTGTCCGCATGTTAAGTCGTGTTGTTTATAAACATCCAAATTTCATTAATGTTGAAAATATTTCGCCTGCAAATCGACGAATAATTGTTGATGGAAAGAAATTGTATTATTATCAAAAGAATGCACTAAAAGGGTTTTCAAAACCAATTGAAAAACTGAATGAAACATGGATGGCTTCTGTCAACAATATTCCAGGTACGCCAGTCGAACATTTACTGAAAATGAAAAACCTTCCAGAAATAAAACTCTCCGGGAACAAAGATTTTGCTATTCGCGTTGCGTATAAAACGGATACTGCATTTGTTGTAATTTCATGTAATACCCCTTATCTTTTAGAATTAATTGAGTTTTTCAAAGAACGTGATATGAAAAATAAATTTGCTGAGTACAAATATAGCAAATTTTATAAAAATAAAAACTTGTTTGCAATACCATGTTTGCATGAAGCTTATATGATCATGCCTGATGGAAATAAGATTATTGAAAAAAGATATATTCATAATCTTATAGTCAATGACCCGGTAAATGATCATTTTTTTAACCCAGATTTGTTTTTTAAAAATGTTGAATTTGTTAATGATTTCTCTAAAACATATACCAATTAATCAATTAAATTATGTATATGTATTTTTTGTTTTTTAATTTAAATAAATTTAATTATGGAGGTTTTTTATGAAAGCAAACGTAAAAAAATGTACAGTGTTTATGATTGTTTTTTTCTTTGTCGTTACTTTGGTGCCAATTACTGCCGATGCCAAAGTAAATAAAAAGAACCCGGGTGGTGTAAGTGCTTTTTTTGTGGGATGCTGTTTCGGACTACGTGAAGGTTTGGAGTATAATGAAGGTGCAAGTTTGCATTGGCGGGAAATTATGCCCATTATACCTTATGTAGGAATAATATTTGCCATTTGGAATGGTCTTGAATGCTATGATGGTACAACCGCACACGAATGGGCAGAACAGAATGGTGCAAACTGGTATTAGATTAAGATATCGCAAAAAGGGTGGCTTTATTTGTATGGCCACCCTTATTTTGATGACTGGTTTAATATTAACCAATGTTCAGGCAGATAATAGAAAAATGCTTGAATTTGCGATGTCTCTGTTTAAAGAAAATAACTTTCGTTCATGTCGTATAGAATGTCTTCGAACCTTATCTGAAAACCCTTTGGATAAACAAGTACAATTCTATTTGGCATTGTCAGAACGTCGTATTGGCATTGATAGTACCGAATCGTTTATTTCTCTTTGTTCGGATAAAGAAGTTTCTTATCAAATCAAAGATATGGCGTGTTATGAATTATCTAGAGCGTATATTGATAAAAAAAAATATTTCCCTGCATTTGAGGTTTTAAAACAATTGTTTATTGATACAAAACTGCCATCATTATTCATTCGCTCAAGTTGCTCATTATCGCACCTTTTTGATCATGAGATAAAACTCACTACAAACAACCCTGAATTATATTGTCAGGTAGATAGTTGTTTTTCGTTATGGTCAGACCAAATTATTGAAGAGACAAGCCTTAACTCCCAACACAACAAAAAAAGTGTTTTATGGTCAGGGCTTCCTGCACAGTGGGTGATTCTTTTGTATCAAACACAAATTGGTCCGGCAATAGGCCAACGTTGTTCTTTACTGCCTTCATGTTCTCGTTATGCGCAACAAGCGTTAAAAAAATATGGTATTTGGGGCATTGGATTTATTGGTGACCGAATGATTCGTGAACCCGATGTCGTTGCCCAAAAATTAAAACCCGAGATTATTGACGGCCGTGTTAAGTATCATGATCCGCTTAACGAGCATGATTTTATCAATAATTATAAATAAATAATATGAAAACAAATTTTTTTTTTATCGTTCTCATCATATTTTTTTATGCATTTAGCACAAATGCAGACCAATTATCAACAACGCGTCAAATGGCATTGATATTAGCCAATGAACATAATCATGCGCAATCTGCAATTGAGTTCAGACGACTTGCATCCATTGATTTGGATAATAATGCAAAAGCTGCCTGGTACTTTGCAGCAGCGTATGAATATTGGAAATCTAATCAAAATGACCTTTCCCAAAAAATGTTAGATAACTGTGAAACAATTTCTTTTGATTTCATACCATATGTCAGATTGTTAAGAGCTGAATGTTCCATTGCGCAAAAGCAATTTAAGGAGTCGCTTTTTTATTTGGAAGGCATCAGTCTTCATGGATTGGATCAAAGATTACAGGATATTATCATAATAAGGTTGACCCATGTATATATTGTTTTAAAAAAATATGAAAAGGCCAAGGATATAATTAAATTATTACATTATCAAAAAGATAAAAAGATTTGTGCTTTTAGCCTCTTTATGAATGGTAAGAACAAAAATATATCAGCAGGTGGTGTTTTGGGATTAATACCTGGTTTGGGGTATGCTTACTCAAAAGAATACGCCAATGCGCTTCGATCATTGATTTTGAACAGCTTATTTATCTATGGTCAAATAGATTGCGCCAGACATGATCAATGGGGCTTTTTTGCTGTAATATCTTTTTTTGAACTGACATGGTATAGTGGAAGCATATATGGTGGAATTGATGCCGCACATCGCTATAATAAAAAACGCTTGCAAAATCTTCTTGATGCAATTTACGCAGAGAATGAAATAAATCTAAATTATCAGTGTTTACCTTCTTTCATCTCATTTCA
>Ga0272440_1000777_pt1 | contig 26787 bp, 17 predicted proteins | sample SSMMMBAug17_FD_192440 | JGI IMG/M metagenome (GOLD analysis project Ga0272440, IMG submission 192440) | Marine sediment archaeal communities from Little Sippewissett salt marsh, Falmouth, MA, United States - SSM-MMB-Aug17 | ecosystem: Environmental > Aquatic > Marine > Wetlands > Sediment ...
TAAAGTTGAAACTTACATTTTTTTTTGTTATGAATAATTATTATTAATTAATATATCAAATCAATCATGAAAATTTTTATTAATACTTTTATATTGTTGTATATTTTATACCCATCATTTTCAATGTCTAAGACAATGCAGGTAGGCTCAGAAATTGTAAATCAGGCATCCATTTCATTTGAGGATGAATCAGGTATATCCCAAACAATTACAACAAATATTGTCGTGTTGACCATTCGTCAGGTATTTTCTGCAACACTGGATGGGGATCGCAATTTTGAAGGTATTGCTGGTAAAAGCAGGGCCTTTTTTCATACCCTTCATAATACAGGTAATGGACCAGATACCTATTGCGTATCCATTGAGAATATGGGAAATGATTCTGGTGATTTTTCAAACATTCGGGTCATTCGTGATATTAATGATAATGGCCGGACAGATATTTCAGATCCAACAATAACATCAACCGCAATAGCTTATAGTGCAAGTCTGCTATTGATTTCTGATGAAAAAGCCCATCTCATTGTTTTAGCCGACATACCAAAATCTTCTTCTCAGAATTCGAATTATTCTTTATTACTTACTGTAAAAGCCATGAATGGAACAAATCAATGTCAAGATAACAGTGTGATTGATATTGGTCAAAATATAGACAACTCAAATGATACCAATATTGATAATGTGATAGTGACCGATCAGGCCATTCTGTTCGTGTCTAAGGAATCAGTGTATCAGTCTAATGGTGAGGGGATATCTGATGACACCATTGCCTATCAGGTTTTGGTGCAGAACACTGGTAACAGAGTCGCACGAGATATAATTATTACAGATATTTTGCCAGATTATACACATTATCAGGAAAACAGTATACAGACAGCCAGCGATTTTGAAGGAACACCTGGCATTGATGATGGCGCCAATGGTTCGGATGGCCAGATACCATTTTATGATAGTCAACTCGGTCAAATTTGTGGTGAAATTGATATATTGCCAGTTGATAGCGAAATTAGTTTTTCTTATATTCTGGCAATTGACAACACTGCTCCAGGAGGCAGTCTCATTGAAAATACAGTCCATGTTGTGGGTGATCTTGATGAAAATAAAAACACTGATGAAGCGGTCGTAATATCCAATGAAACATCACATATCATCCCCAAGACTTATGGCGTCCAAATAACTGATACAGGTTTGAATGCAGCTTCAAATGTGAATGATGGCGGTGATGACGATGCTGCACTCAATGATCAACAATACGTTGACCAGGTCTCACAGGGCGCTGTTGTCTGGTTTACGCATCAGGTCACAAATATGGGGAATTCGGAAGATACATTTTCACTGATTATTTCAAACAGTTCATTTCCTGAATTAACAAGTTTTCAATTCTTTCATGCCAATCATAATTCGCCATTATTAGATACCAATGCAGATGGGCATATAGATACAGGTCCTTTATCATCTGGTGCAACACGTACCATTGTTGTTGGGGCAATGCTTCCTAAAAATATAATCATGAATGGTCCTTTTAATGCAACGATTACAGCACGATCATCAGGAAACAATAGCTTTGAAGATACCACGCAACTTCGCCTTAACACGATCAATGCCCATCGTGTGGATATTGCCAATACGAAAATGTCCACAGGTATGCACGATATAACAAATGCAGATCCGGTGACTCAGATAACAACGATTGCTGACTATATTTCGAACAAAGGCGTGATTTTTGATCTGTATGTGGCCAACGAAGGCGAATCTGCAGATCAATATCAATTGTCTGTATGGCAGGACGCTTCAGCGTCAATTCAATTACCAGATACCTGGAATATTCGGTTTAAAAATCTTTCTGGGGAAATCATAACAACAACGTCTTTTATTCTGCCAGGACAAACTTTCCATTGTCAATTGCATATTGTATTACCTGAAAATCACTCACCAGAACAGATTCCAATTTTTGTCAAGGTATATTCCTCAGTCACCCTTGCCTGGGATATCAAACAAGATGCCATAAATATTCCGCAATTCCTTGCCATTCGTATAACACCAGATAATACAAACACTGTCCCACCGGGAGGTACTGTAGAATATATCCATAATATCCAAAACATTGGCAACAAATTGGTTAATGTTCAAATTTCTGTGTTACAGCAAAGTTTAATGTCACACAGCCTGATGTTGCCCCGATTGTTTGATGGTGCCCGCGTTTCTTCTTATAAAACCCTTCAAAATTTTAGTGTGGGTGAAGAAGTCGTTATTTTTGACAGCAGTGAAAATCAATGGCAGCTTGTCAGCCTGGTCAGTGATGAAAATGGCGGGGTTGCTGTTCCATTGGCACCGGATGACAATCTACAGCTAAAAGTTCGTGTCATGGCTCCCACGCAATTAGCAGCAAATAGCATTGATATTCTTATTGTGGGAGCATCAATTATGGGTGAAAACATCAATGTAAGCAATATAGATCGAACGATTGCTGCAACATCTCAATTGCGGATTACAAAAATGGGGGCAAGAGATATTCACTGTAATGCCGATATGCAAAGCCTAGATACCTTTGCCTTTACAACATCCCATTTTCAGGCCAACCCCGGAGAATGTATTGTCTGGCAAATTATTGCTGTGAACAGTGGGGCAGAACCAATATGTGAGGTCAAATTGTATGATAAAGCACCAGCATTTACGTTTATTCAAGGTATGCCAATTATACATGAACAGCCATATCCGGGCGAGTCTGGTATTTGTTCGGTTAATAATGAAGAATTGGAGTGTTGCGTTGGAAACACTTTTGATATGAATGGCAATGGCACTCTTGATAATTATTGCCTGAAATCGGGCGAACGTGCGGAAATTCGATTTCGGGTACAAATAGAATAGATTGGAAACAAATGTATTTTTATAAAAACAAACCATTCAAAGAAAGGAGGTAAAAATGACAAACTTTCAGATAATCTTTCGGATTATCACAATTTGCCTTGTATGCTTTCCTGGAATTTTATTCGCCGGTTCCCTGGAAAGCAACATGTCAGCCTATTTGGTGGTCACCGATGACACCGGCAGAGAACAACTAAAAAAAACAGATTCTGCCGCGCCAGGTGAAACAATTGAATACCTGCTGACATATCATAATACCGGCAAAGAACCATTGTCAGCACTGGCTGTCAATGGGCCTATTCCGCCCAATACACTGTTTATCCAGAATTCAAATGCAACAAAGGTACCCCATGAATTTAAAGTCAGTATTGACCATGGAAAAACCTGGGAATTTGAGCCGGTTCGGCGGAAACAAAAGAAGAATGGAAAAGATGTTTGGGTAACGATCCCACCTTCTGAGTACACAAATGTCCAATGGGCAGCGAAAAAACCTATTGGCCCGGGTGAAATCCAAAAATATCGGTATCGGATTACCATTGAATAACAATTATTATTAAAGGAGATTATTAAAATGAAAAAACAACTATTACCAATCTTGCTAGTTGCCATGAGCATCATGGTTTTAGGCATGGTGCAAACTGCCTGGTCAACAGGAACACCAGTCAATCAATTGATTCAAAACCAGGCTACCGCCACTTATGTGGATGCCAACAACAACGCACATACAGCTCAGTCCAATTTGGCAACAATTGTTGTGGGGCAAGTGTATTCGGCAGCTATGGGGCAGGATCGGAAATCAACCGCAGCCGCTGGCCAACCGGTTTATTTTTCACATTATATTAAAAATTCAGGTAATGGAACAGATGTTTACACTGTTGAACTCCTTGAATCCATTACTGGTCAGGATGATACTGATTTTACTGCACTCAAAGTTTATCTTGATACAAATTATAATGGGGAAGTCAATGATGGTGAAGACATGATTGCCAGTGTTGGAACGACCGGTACGCTCACCATAGAAGCGGATCAAAAAGTCGGTCTGATTGTCGAAGTACGTGTACCCGGTGGTGCACTGGAAAATCAGGTTCTGGGTGCAACATTAAAAGTAACTTCTGCCAATAGTGAGGTTATTGACGAATCTGATGGTAAGGGATTGGATGGACTTGATAATACCAATGAAAATCGTGTGACTGTTACCAGCAATGCTGTTTTGATTGTTACCAAATCAGCAACTTACAGTCACAATATGACCTTGAATGACATTTCTGATGACACAGTTATCTTTACCATTACAATAAAGAATACAGGCCAAAGTTCCGCCTACAATATAGAGATTCGCGATGTTCTGGATTTGACCAAATTGGATGTGTCATCTGTTGATGACATTATCATTGAAGAAGTCAATGGTGATTTTGTCGATGGTCCGGGAGCAGATGAAGGTGCCACAGGCACGGATACGATTCAAGGATTTTCACCGGTTGCAGACAACAATGTCAATGATGAATTAAATGTTACGAATGTTTTTGGAATTCGGGGTCATGATGATGTTTTACCACCTGATACCACTGTGTCATTTAAATATCGCGTACCAATCAGGCCGGATTTGATGGCCAATGACAGCATTGAAAATGAGGTACAAGTGATAGGTGATGTCAACAATGATGGTGATACTGATGATGAGAATGAAGACATTTTTTCCAATAAAACGATTGTTCATGTTTACGATAGTTATTCCCTTGTTGTTTCGGACATTGGAACCGGTATGAATACAGGTGTCAATGATGGTGGCGATGATGACAATACTGTTAATGATGACCAGATTGTTGACCGTGTTGCGTCAGGGGAACAGGTGGTATTTACACATACAATACAAAATACTGGTAATATTGAGGATACATATGAATTAACATATCCCAATGCAGGCACTGCAAATAATTCATTTCCAGCAGGCACTGTATTCAGTTTTTGGAATGATGGCGGAAATACAGCTCTCTTGGATTCAAACAATGATGGCACAGTTGATACAGGCCCGCTGCTTCCAAACGAAATGATCACCATCGTCATAAAAGCCCAGCTCCCTGCCGGTGCTTATGACAATGATGGCACCAATGAGCCCAATTATTCAGCTGTTTTAACAGCAACATCCGCCGGTCTGGATACAATGAACGACACAACGAACTCAACTGTCTACCAAATATCACCACCTGGTGTTGACTTAACCAACAGCCCTGCAAGAGGAACAGACTCATCTGATAAAGATCCACTGATTAACAAACATGCATATACAACCGGTGGAATCAATCCGACAACGACAAAGACCGGTAATCCTGGAGCCAATATTGTTTTCCCATTGACTATTGAGAATGATTCAGGGGTGCCCGATGCTTTCCAGCTTGCCTGTGGGAGTACATGGGATGGCAGTGTCTTGGGGGGACTTCCTGAAGGGTGGAATATGGTCTTTCATGATGAAGCTGACAATGTCATTACAACAACTCCAGCACTTCCAGCACATTCTACATTTTTGTTTCATGCCCATATCATTGTGCCATCAGACCCAATTAAATGTAAAGGAGATTTTGAATCAGATTTTGATGGTGATGGTGAAATTGAAACGATTGATGGTAATGCTGATGGTGATGGTGATTACCCCATCTTTCTAAAAATCAAATCAATCAACACCGGAGCAACAGATATCAAACTGGATGCCCTGGATGTTAACGATATTGAAAAAATTGCCTTTGTTGCAAATCAAACCGGACAAATTCAACCCGGTGGATCTGTAACATACAACCATACATTGAGAAATGATGGTAATACTGTTGAAACGCTTATTCTGGATGGAACAAACAGTCTTTCAAGCTCAGGTTGGGGCAATAGTATTTTGGTCGATACAACCGGTGATGGTGTTCCCAATAAGCCATTCAATGCATTAAGTGGAACCGACAGTGTCTATTATTATGACATAAATGACAACCTTATATGGCAGGTCTTTGGTGGCAGCGGGATTCCAAACAGCGCTGACAAAATTCGACTGAATCCAGGTGAAAAAATGCCTGTTTCTGCCCTGGTCTTTTCACCATCAAGCGCGCCTGATGGCACCCTGGATGTTTTATCTGCAGTGACCACTTACAACGATGGTGCAAGTATATCAAAAGTAATTGATCAATCAACAGTCATTCTTGGACAATTACGATTGATTAAAACCACAGCAATTGATGCAGATTGTAATGGCGAACCCGACACCAGCCTTCAAAAATCAGCAGTCTCGACAGTCAATCCGGGTCAATGCGTGATATGGCAGGTTGTCATTACAAATGCAGGTACTGCAAATGTGGATATGGTCAAAGTTCATGACAATATTCCTGCCTTTACACAATATCGTGAAGGCTCATTATTCACAGGTTTTGGAAATGCAGGAACAAATATTACACCCTTGATCACACTTTCAGGCAATACTGATGCTGATGATGATGAATCAAGTACACATCCACATGGATATCATGCAAAGCAAATTGGAACTGAAGTCATATTTCATGTTGGCACAGGTGCGACGCAAACTGATGGCGGAACAATAGAACCTGGTGAATCTATAAGTATGCGGTTTTGTACAAAGGTTGATTAATTGAAGTTGGAAATCTCTTACTAAGAAAAACATGGAAATTAACTGTGGAATGCTCGAAAAATAACTTGCCCAATCAGACAAGTTGGACTGACCGGTCCAACTTGTCTCACTTGTCGAACGACGCAAACAGGTAAGTTTTCTCCGAACCTTCCTTGGCCTGTTTCATTAATTGAACAATTTGGGCAGTCAGGCTGGCCTGACTGCCCAAATAAGGCAGTTTTTTTCAAACTATCTAAACTTTTTATAGATTTCCCAGACAGGTATCAACTAGTGAAATACTACCGCACCATATGCTGTGCGTTGATATTTTTGATCATTTACACAAACAGCCATGCGGAAACACCTGCATTTACTGTTATTGAAAACCAGGCAACAGCCACCTATTTTGATCCATCAATGGGTATTGGCAGTGTTATTTTGTCGAATATTGCCAAAATTCAGGTGGCTGCAGTATATGGACTTGGTTTGTCAAATGATCGCAGTATCAATGCCAGCCCTGGTAATTATATTAACTTTTCCCATGTTTTGACCAATCAGGGAAATGTCACAGATACCTATATCCTGAATTTAATATATCCAGACAGCTATAGTTTTGACTTTTTGTATCCCCAAATATTTATTGATCATAATAGTAATGGCAGGAAAGATCCGGGTGAAGAACCTGTTCAAAATAAAACTGTAATCCTTGAAGCAGGAGAAACGATATATCTGGTTATTGCAGCGACAGTACCTGGAACAGTTTTACAGGATATGGTAGGCCAGATTTCTATTGAAGCCAGATCAAAAACCAAACCCGATCTTTTTGAAAAAAATACAGATACTGCACATATTGATCTTGGGGTGTTGATCCAAATGACCAAATCCAATCAGCCCATTTGCATTGAGCAGGTCGAACCCGGAGATAAAATCACCTATCGTATTGATATGATCAATACCGGCTATAAATTACCCAATGATCGCCCAATTCCTGTTATGACCCAGGCGGGTATGAAACAAATACAGGGCATTTTACTTGAAGATACCATCCCCGGCAATACAACATTCAATTCTTTGAAGGATATTCACTTCTCACCTGTTTATGCCATGCCAGTACTGATGTTATCCAATAATCTGGATGTATTCTGGATAGATACAGATTCGTGGAATCAAACCGATCTGGTTGCAAAAATTGGATTGATTATTCCATTAGAAAATTTTGGGCGAGATACCAGCGCGCATCTTTCATTTTCTGTAAAAGTTGTTGATGAAGCAACAACAGGAACAATGATCTACAATAAAGCTGGTATTGATCTGAATGGGTCCGGTTCACCCGATTTTGAAACCAACGAAACCTGCAATAAAGTGTTTGGTGATCCACCCAGCATCAAGTTTGTAGATTCCCATTATACCCCCACACAAACCTATCAACTAAAAAACTCTCCCAAATATATACCATCACGCGATAATGTCTACCTGGAGCTGGTGTCTGGCAGTTTCAATATCAATCCTACCATTGCAGATGAAGTTCTGGTTACTGTTCAATCGGCCTCAACCCGAGATACTATTCAAATCTGGGTCTATGAAACAAAACCCAATTCATGTGTTTTTCGAAGTCGAACCCCCCTAATTCTTATAGAAAATGAGTCGCAAACACGCAAACGCAGCCAACAGATTTGCCAGGAAGGAGGCGTTTGCTATCTGAGAAGCACGAAAATTGATATTTTGACATGCGAAGCTGTTGATCCTGTGGAAGGACCTATTAAAGATGTTGCAAGTGTTGAACCATTTGGATATGTTTTTGATGCGATTACCTTAACGCCCCTTGAAGGTGCCATTGTTTCTTTGCATCATGTTGATAACTCTATTGTTGTGGATGTCTATGGCAATGAAATACTTCCAGAAATGTCCAATGCGTCAGGTCGGTATCAGTTTTCAAATGTTAAGCCAGATGAGGGCTATTATATTACTGTGGATCCACCATCAAACTATCAGTTTCCATCAAGCAAACCGGCCAGAATGATGGCATTTAAATATGTGATCAGTGATTCTTCATATGGTAGAAATGGATTTGATCTCACATCTGATTCAGGTGTGTTTTCTCTGGGCATGCGTCCAGATGCCCTCGAATTGGACATCCCCCTGGATCCCATTAATGTTGATGGTAGCATTTCTTTGAATAAAACTGTTGAAGAAACCATTCTTTTTTATGGTCAGACAGTATCCTATTCATTGACAATCTTTAATCAAACCGGAAAAGTACTGACAGACACACAGGTCTTTGACATTCTTCCTGATGGTTTCACCTATGTTGCAGATAGCCTTCAGAGAAAAGATAATAAAATTATTGGTATTCCTTTGTTTGAAACAGATATGGACATCCCTGGATTTACAAAATCTCCCAATTTTATTATCACCATTGGCCATCTGGGTATTGATGAAGTTTTAGTGTTAACGTACAAGATTCAAATATCGCCACAAGTACCTGAAGGGGAACATACCAATACAGCCATTGTTCGGGGCAAATTGAGCGGATCAACATCACTTTTTTCCAATCAGGCAACCGCAACAGTTCAGATAGGCAGTGCAATGAGAATCAATAAATCTGTTACTGATGCAATGGTGAATATTGGTCAGACAGTCACGTATTATATTCAGGTGAAAAATGTTTCCGCAGTGACTCTAGACAATACTCGCGTCTGGGACTGGCTTCCAGAAGGATTTGAATATGTGAAAGGCAGCACACAAATTGATCAGGTCAATGCTGCTGATCCAACACTTCAAATGAATAATAACACCGATATTCAAGAAATGATTTTTCATATCGGCAATTTTATTAAAATGACCGCCATAGAAATATCCTATGATTTAAAACCGACTGTACGTGCATTGAGTAGTAATCGATCCAATACCGCCCGAGCCATTGCTGTTTTACCCAACCAACAGATAATTACTTCCAATATTGCCGAGGCTGTTGTCAATTTAACATCAGGGCCACTTGTTCTTGAAAAGAATACGAGCATTGAAACAGCATATATTGGAGATTGGGTTCCTTATAAAATTCGAATTAATAATAGTACAGGCCTGGATTTAACAGACATTGTTGTTTATGATCAACTGCCCTATGGTTTTACTTATGAAAAGGGAAGCGCGCGCTTGATTGATGATCAAAGGCTTTTGCGCGTTAAAATAAGTAGTGGAAACCTGCGTCTTTTCTTACCTGATTTGAAAAAGAATGAAGAAATCTCCTTAACATATTTATTGTTGATTACGCCTGGTGCATTGGACAGTGATGGCATTAATGCTGCCTATGTGACAGGTGTGAATCATGATCTGACTAAAAAATCAAATAATTCTCGAACGAAAGTAGACATCGAACAGGAAAATCTCTTTTCTGACCGGGGGATTATCTTTGGTAAAATTTTTGTAGATGCAGATAACAACAGAATACAAACTAAAGGTGAGTGGCCAGTCGGCGGTGTAAAACTGTTTCTAGAAGATGGTACCTGGGTCATTACTGATGAAAATGGTCAATTCAGCTTATATGGTATTCCACCAGGATTACACGTTTTGAAAGTAGATCCCCTGTCATTGCCGTCAAATGTGCAATTATTGGTAACTGATATTGAACAGGCTGGTGATTCAGGCAGTCGATTTGTAGACATGACGCTCGGAGAGTTCTATCGGGCAGATTTTTTACTGGGCTGTCCATGTGAGCATCGACAAGCTGTATGGGATGAAATCAAAGCGCGGAACAATAGCATTCGCGGTGAATGGATGCTTGAAAAAGCAATGGATTTTGATAATAACCGAATATATTCCCAGAAACAACCCCCCTCAGATAGCATGGGTGATATCAGTTCTGGTCTGGTGTTTCCAGATAGTATGGACAAACAATGGCAAAAAACCGCGGAAGCGGATGGACAAACTATTTCTTCAGTTGAAAAGTCTGACTTATCTGCTAAAGAAAAAATGGAACAATATGCCAGTCAGGTCACGAAAGATATGGCGCGCACCGGAATATTTTTATGGCCTAAATCCAATATATCTCGTGATGGCAAATTTGTCGCCGTAGTGCGCATGGGAATAACACCCGAATTAAAGGTTAATGGCGAAAAAATTTCAGATGATCATCTAGGGGAAAAGGCATTCAATCAAAAGGAAAATGCACAGATATTGGCCTGGTACGGCGTTCAATTGAAACCTGGAAAAAACCTGGTATCTTTGGAAACAATGGATGCCTTTGGCAACCTTCGAAAATTAATCACAAAAGAATTTTATGTTCCCGGCGCACCTGCGCATTTGAAAATTGTGATACCATCCAACACGCTTTCAGCAGATGGCGGCCGCTCCATGCTGCCTGTTGAAATTCGGCTGGAAGATCAAAATTATAAGCTGGCAAGCGGTATTCATTTTGTTACCTTGAATATTTCCCAGGGACAATTTCTGGAACCTGACATTCAGCTCAAGGAACCAGGACATCAAACACGTGTGGAAAATGGGCACGTCATTCTTCATCTGAGAAGTTCTGAAAGGACTGGCACTGTAAAACTTCATGCACATCTGGGGCAAGATCTGAGCCAATCCATAGATATTCACATGGTAACACCCAAACGCCCCATGATTGCGGTTGGCCTGGTAAATATTTCCATGCATATAAATCAGTTATCAGATAGGAATATTTCACCGCCAAATCAATTGGATGACTTTGATGATGAACTCTTTTTTGATAATCGTGTGGCTGTTTTTCTCAAGGGGAAAATTCGCGGCGATATTTTATTGACACTGTCCTATGATTCTTCAAAAAATGACGAAACCACATTATTTAGAGATATTGATCCCAATGCCTATTATCCCATTTATGGTGATGCCTCAATTAAAGGATTTGATGCCCAAAGTCATAGTTGTCTGTATGTAAAACTGGAAAAGGGGGAACATCAAATTATGTGGGGTGATTATGTCACTGATTCCAAACAAAATGATCACATTCGTCTGGGAAGGTTTCATCGGACATTCACCGGTGCAAGTGCAAGATATAAAACAAAAATGAATGATCTCACTGTGTTTGGTGCACGTCCATATCATGATCATTTTGTTGAAGAAATTTCAGCCAATGGCACGGCCACATTTTATCAAATTCAGAAAGATCGTCTTCCCATTTTGGAAAACAGTGAAACTGTTGAAATCATTACAACAGATATTGATAATTCTGGAATGATCATCAAAACCAGACAATTAAAACGATTTAGTGAATATACCATTGATGCCTTTTCTGGCTATATTACGTTTCATGAAGCCATTCCATCACGTGATATTGATGGCAACCGCAATTACATTCGCATTGGCTATTCAAGTGAAACACAAACAAAGGATTACAATGTTGCAGGACTTCGCTTATCTCAACAATTATCCAAAAATTTAACATGGGGTGGTGCATACGCAATGGATGATCGAGATGATGAAGGTACACAACTCGCATCGGGATTTGTTGCGGTGAAACCTTTTGAAAATCATGAAATTATTACCGAACTTGCCACGCAAAACCATGAGGATGGCAGCTTAGATGGTCAGGCATCTCGAATTGACTATATTGGAAGATGGCGGCACAATATTGAAACCACATTGAGTTTTGCTCAGGCGGATAAAGGTTTCACCAATCCTGATGCAATCATCGCCAATGGTCGTCAAGAAATGAAAGGTGAAATAACCTACAAACCTCGCACTGATACAGAAATTAAAACGACTCTCATAGAAAGCAAAGGTCTTGATACCAATGATGAGCGCAGATCAGCCAGTCTGGATATTTCCAAAAGATTTGGTTCTATTCAAGCCAGCGCAGGTTATCGCCACACTGAACAAAAGAATATTGCGGATAATGATACTGTGGATAGTCTTCGCTTGAAGCTTGAAAATTCATTCAATTTATTTGATCGACCTGGGAAATTGTATGGAGAAATCGAGCAGGATGTTTCTGAGTCGGAACGTCAATCATTAAAAGCAGGCGGTGAGTATTATGTTCATAAAAAAACCAAAATCTATGCAGAACATGAATTGATTAACAGTCTGGATGGTATCAGTGGTTTGAGTACTCAGGTGGAGCGATCTCATACCAAATTTGGTGTTAATTCTCAGATTGTGGGTTCAACTGAAACATATGCTGAACATCGGATTTGCGGCGGTATGGATAGTAGAGAAATGGAGAGTGTCACAGGTTTGCGAAACAGCTTTGATCTTGTTCCGAAACTATCCATTTCTCCCCAGCTTGAGTATATTCATACATATCGGGGGGATGAACAGGGCGATGCCTTTTCATGCTCTCTGGGAATCAGCGACAAACGAAACAAGAACTGCCGCACATCCATAAGAATGGACACGCGCCTGGGAAAACAGGTGGATTATTATGGATTTAAAGGTTCTCATGCCACACGTTTAAATGAGAACTGGTCGGGATTGATTCGAGAAGATTATGCTTTGGAAGAACCGGTAAATGCAAATAATCGTATTCAACACGTTTTAACGATTGGCGGCGCATATCGTCCCAAAAAAACGAATCAATACCATTTCTTAAGTTTTCTGCGCTGGAAAGAAGAACGACATCAAAATGATATCAAAAAGCGTCGGGTATGGATGTTTTCTTCTCATCATAATTATCAATTAACTGCGGATAATATTTTATCCGGACGTTATGCCACTAAATTTCAAACCATGACGTTTACACCAGATGAATATGAATCCATTGTTCATCTTCTGGGGCTGAAATATTCTACACGTTTCAATTTGCGTTGGGGAATGAATTTTCGATCAGGCATGTTAACATCTTTTGGGGGCAGTGGTCGATATTCATTTGGATTGGGACTCGACTATTTAATTCGTAAAAATCTTCGTATTGCAATGGGATATCAATTGACAGGATTCAGAGACAAGGATTTGGATACACAGCGTTATTATGGGCAGGGTTTGCGTTTGGGTTTGCAATGGAAGTTTGATGAGAGTTTATTTCAGGTTTTGGAGTTTTTGCAGTGAGTCTTTTTATTCCAAAAATGTTGAATCTTCACTCCAGGCAATATTATTCTTTTTTAAAAACTGAATAGTGTTTTTAAAGAAGCCGCCAGATGAAAAAATAAAAAATAATGATTTGCCGATATTTTCCAAGTTTTTGACTTCCAATGCTTTGGCTAAAAATATTTTTGCTTCTTTTTCAGAAAATTTTGCTTTTCTATTCTTTACCTCACCAATAAGAGAATATTCTTTGTGCAAACAAAATATTAAAAAGTCGTTGCATCAGGGCCGACTTCCCAGTTTTTCTACGAGATATAATCGCCTTGCTTTTTTGAAATCTTCAATTTGATGCTATCAACCCATTTAAGCAAATGGTTTAATTATTTTTTTCTGCCTGTAAACAATGATGGAATTCCAATTTTTTCTTCTAAAGAAATTTCCATGATAGCACACTCCTAATTTAGTTAAATGGGTTTTTTTTCAATATTTCATGAATGGAAAAAATCTTGAAGATTTGAGAATAAATTTCAACTGTGGGCGTATTCAAAAGATGAAGAAAGTATAGAAGTCTATTACCTGGCATGGTAGGTTACTAGACTTCTATCAAAAAAAATTAATTCGAAATATCTTGCTCAATTATGATTGTGATTCATAAAAAGGGTTTTTACAAATCGGTCTTTGGAAGAATTGATGTCCCTGATTATAAATTTCATTACCAATTTCACTGGATGCAGGATAATTGATCCAACAAGCATTTAAACAGGCTTCATTGCAAGATGGGCCATGCTCAATACATTTTTGATGATCAATGGTCAATCTACCATCATCCAGACTGACAGCCTTTGCAGGACAGGCTTCAATACAGGCAAGACAATGAAGGCACCCGAGCGAGCAAACCGACATGGTTTCCTTAGATTGATCTTTACAAACGCACCTGACAATAACCGGCGCTTTTTTTGGAATAATTTGAATTAAATCTTTCGGACAGGCATTTACACACAAACCACAACCAACGCAAGCATCAGGATCTACCACCGGAAAATCATCAACTATTTTTAGGGCATCAAAAAGGCAGGCTTCTACACAATCACCAAACCCAATACAACCTGAGTTACAATCAATAGGCCCGGCAAATGCGAGATTTGCAGCCGCACAATTTTGATAGCCATTGTATTGGTATTTTTCATAGTTGTGTCGTTCACTTCTTGCGCATGAAATAATAGCTGTTGCTCCTTCTATCATTTCAAGCTCTTTTTCAGTAATCCGAGCAACTTCTTCAGCAATTGGCATCATTCCTGGTGTACAGAGATTGGGCTCAACTTTTGGGTCATTAACCACAGCTTCAGCATAGGCTTCACAACCGGCAAAACTACACGCACCACAATTTGCGCCAGGCAAAATTTCCAAAACCGCTTCTACTTTTGGATTGACCTCAACTGCAAATTTATGCGCTGCAAGGGCCAAGCCGATTCCAAAAAACAGGCCGATTGATCCCATAAGGACCAGTCCGCCGAGTGCGAGTTTGACATATACTGGATCCATTTTATTGTTTCCTTATTATTTCTTTATAACTTAATAAATGTCAATAGGAACCACATTGACATAAACATCTTTAATTTCAGATATTCCTGTCAGGATTTCCTTCACTTTTTGCGAAACTTCAACTTCCATCGTTAATGTCGTATTGACATTGACATATGCAATTCCTGATTTGCATTTAACAGTTGCTGCCGGGTACGTTTCAAACATCATACATTGTGCTTTGGCAGCTAAGTAAGAATCTTGGAGCATCTGCTTCGATTCAGATGACGTTTGAAAACAAGGACGCTTGGCCAGATCTTCAAGAATATCGACTGTATCATCCAGACGAAGACTATCTATGTGCAATACAATATCATACAATTCGGGTTCTTTGGTATCAATACCATACAGGTTCATACTCCATTTTCTACGTTCTGCATCATCTTTAACCAACAACTGACGTGCTGCACTTTCACTGATTTTTTCTCGAACCATTTCTTCTTTCACCCGATCTTCTATGTTAGCAATAATTCGCACTTTCATGATATTGGATATACCTTGCACAAAAAAATGACCGGCCAAACCATGATATACAACATTATCGTGTTGAATACGCGATAAAAACTGCTCCCGAATATAATTGATATATCGCTGTTTACCATAGCTAAAACGATCCAATACTGATGGTGCATCATGTATCGCCCTGATAAGTTTGACTTCAGGTATATTAAAATGGTCTGATGTCTCTAATAAAATATCTCTAGATATACATTCATACCCCAATCTTTGGGCCAATTCTTCGGCAATTTGTTTCCCACGACTATATGAGCCGCGTGATATCGTAATAACACTCATTTTTTTCTCCTAACTAAAATATTGACATTCCAGAAAATCCCATGAAAGACAGTGCAAACAAACCGGATACGATAAAGGCAATAGGCATACCGCGATAGGATTCTGGAATGGGTGCCAAATCAATTCGCTCTCTCACGCAAGACATTAAGAATAGCGCAATGAAAAAACCCAGACCAGCACCAGATGATAACATTAGACTTTCAAAAAAGTCGTAGTTTTGTGCTGCCATAATGAGCGGAACTGCAAGAATCAGACAACTGGAGATAATCAACACCAAATAGACACCAAATTCCTTAAATAATATCGGATTGACTTTTCGCAATATCGTATCAACTGCCTGTACAGTTAGTGATACCAAACCAATAAATACAATAATTTGCAAAAATTCGATCTGATAGGGTTTCAGGATATATTGATACAAAAACCAGGATATAGAGGTTGAAAATATGATCACAATGGTGAAAGTAAATCCCATACCAATGGCTGTCGATTTTTTCTGTGTAACGCCCAGGTATACACATAAGCCCAGGTATTTTACAAAAACATAGTTATAGATAAACATTGCACCAATCAAAATACTGATCAAGTTTCCCCAATACAGTTTTTTGACACTGACCATTGCTGTACCTTGAGATTTCCCTTCAGACATAATATCCGGCAATGCCACTTGATGGGGATTACTTTTGTTTAAGGGATCTTTCATAAAGATTTTTAAGGTACGTTTATCTTTAGATAATTCTACGCGGTCAACCTTCAATTGAATATCTGGATCTTGCAGTTCATTGATTCGAAAGGATTTAAAATTGTTGGCCCAACTTTCATCCACCTGCCCGGCAAAACAAATAACAATGATATTTGTTTTCTTAAATTCTGTTCGCTTGACAAACCGGTGTTCAGTTTTGCAAGCGGTGCATCCCAGAAGGATACAGATACATATAAACCATCGGATTAATGTTGATTTTGTCATGCTACACTCCTTGCGCGTTTTCTACGATTGTAGATAATTTCTGTATAATTGAATATGGCCATCATAAAACCCACAACAAAAAAACCTGAGCATGGCAGTACAAAGAAAAGTAAAGGGCGGAAACCCAAAATATCATATCCAAGCAAGGTGCCCATACCCATAAGTTCACGAACACCACCAATGGCCATCATGCCCAACATAAATCCAAATCCCATTCCAACAGCATCAACCAATGATGGAAACACAGGGTTTTTCCTGGCAAAAACATCCAGGCGCATGGTGATAAAACAAAACACAACTATCAATCGAACAAATATTCCCAATGATTTATACGCAACCGGAAAAAAGGCAGCCAATACCAGGTCGGTTACTGTAACCCAGGTGGCAATGGTCAAGGTATACGTCGGTATGCGAATCCTGGGATGAATAAAATTCTTAACAAGTGAAATGGTCAAACTGGAGCAAAACTGAACAAACAAAACTGCAATACCCATCAGCAATCCATTCATTACATTGGTGCTGATTCCTACAGCAGGACACATACTTAAAGCCAGTCGAAATATGGGGTTTTCATTTAAAATCCCATTTAAAAATATATTACTATAGCTTTTATTATTTTCTATCAAGGGGCGTCTCCTTCTTTTTCTTGATTAGGTTAATCATGGCTAAAACGCGACAGAAATATTTTGTTTGGATATGATTTTTTCGAGCACTTTGACCCGGTATACAAATTTTGTGACCACGTTTTTAACCCCATTGACCACTGCAACACTGGATATTGTTGCTCCAGTAATTGCGCAGATGTCTTTATCCTGATATTTTTTTTGCAAAGTTTCAATATCTTTTTCAGAATATGCATCTTTTGCCCATTTTTTTCTTTCCAAGAATTTTAATTGATCATCAGGTAATGGTTCTTTGATTACTTTGAGCGTTTTCAATCGCTCAGAAGTTTTCGCAGTAAATTGATTTTTAAAGTATTCCTGTTCAATTTCAGCGCCAAGGCCGGGATCTTCCTGATGTTCCAATATTTGCAAACCGACAATGCTGTATGTGGAATCCAAAGCCAGCATAAAATTAATATGAGTTTTAAAACCAGGTGACTTTCCAGGGAGTAAATATGCCAATCGCTTGTCGTTGTTGGTTGCAGCAATAAATCTGTCTGCAAAGACTATCTGGCTAACTTCTTTTGGAAGAACCGCCGCAATCGCTTTATTTCTGTCTTTGATATCATTGGTTTGAGCTGTTTCAATGTCCAGATCAAATTTGTCAATAAACTGACCCTGTATATTCACACGAATAAACTGATATCGAATATCTTTGGTTTTCTTTGTTTTCACAGGAAGCATATAACCCAACGAGGTTTTATCACCCTGATAAATTAAATATCGATACACTGTACATAACTGAAGTGAATCAGGCGCGGGGTTTGTTTGATTGTATCCCAACAAAGCCAGCATATTTTCTTTAAAATTAAGATATTCATTATGCTTTTTTGCTTTGGCTGTGATAATAAAAACACCGCCCATAATGCCTGCAGCAATCAGACATGTCAGTGTTAATCCAATTGTTATTTTTACTATTTCTTTCATAATGCACCTTCAGAAAAACGTTTGGGTCTGAACCACTGATCTAATGCAGGAACAAGTGGATTCATCAATAAAATGGCATAACATACACCTTCAGGGTATCCCCCTTTCAAACGAATTAGAACAGTCAATGCGCCAATGCCTGCACCAAAGATTAATTGACCACGCTTTTCGTTTGGGGATGTTACATAATCTGTTGCCATAAAAAAGGCACCCAGAATAACTCCACCTGAGAGAACTGCCAAAATAGGATTTCCGGAAAACCAGGTTTCTCCACCAAAAATCCATGTAAAAAATGCTGTTGATACAATAACCGACACAGGGATTTGCCAGGTAATGTAACCTTTGTATAATAGGATAAGACCACCCACTAGCAGCACACAGGCAGACGTTTCACCGATACATCCGGGACTGAATCCAAAAAAGAAATCAAAATACATATTGGACAGCGAGCCAAATTTGTCGATAAGTCCGCTTATGCCATAATGTTTCAATACATACAGGGGGGTCGCTGAAGACACAGCATCAACACCAGCATTAAAATAGCGCCCCAAGGATAAATCTCTAATGGGTGTCACCCATCCGGCAGTCATGGCCACTGGATAACTGGCCATCAATAATGCGCGTCCCATTAGTGCTGGATTGAAAACATTGAACCCCAAGCCACCCATGATAATCTTTGTAATAAATATCGCCATGATAGCACCCGGAATAGGCATCCACACAGGCACCCCTGGTGGAATGACATAGGCCATCAATACGCCTGTAATGACAGCACTACCATCATGGACTGTAATGGGTTGTTTTAGCAGTTTTTGTGATATGGCTTCAGTCAACACACAACTGATTACACTGACAGCAGTGATAACCAATGTTTGAAGGCCGAAAACAAACATGGATAAAATCAGTGAGGGCATCAAACATGCCACCACTGTCCACATGATACGCTCTGTGGAAACACTGGCGCGGGCATGCGGAGAAAAAGATACCGATAGATTATTATAATACGGTCTTTCAACGATTTGTGTGGATGAATTCATGTTAATTCTCTTCTTTCCTTTTGGCCTCTTCGACCTTTATTTGGGCAAGCCCAATAAATTGAACCAATGGCCGCTTTGCCGGGCAGACATATGCGCAACTGCCGCATTGAAAGCAATCTTTTGAAAATCCAAATTGCTCACATTCTGCCCCTTTTCCAGCCTCGACAAAAACACCAATGTTATTGGGTTCCAATCCCATGGGACAGGCATCCAGGCAAAATCCACACCGGATACACGGGCCATATTTTTGATCTTCGCCGATTTCTTCACGTGTAAGAAATAAAACCCCTGACGTTGTTTTTGTAATTGGTACTTTCAGACTGGAAACAGCAACACCCATCATTGGACCACCAATAACTATTTTTGCAAGATCTTTTGTTGTTCCACCCAGGTATTCAACAATCTCACTCAAAGGCGTACCTATCTTGACCAATAAATTGGCCTGTCTTGTAATGCCACGTCCTGAAATAGTAACCACACGCTCATATAGCGGCTTATCTAATGCGACTGCATCATAAATGGTTTTGGTGGTGTACACGTTTTGCACAATAATACCAATTGATGATGATCTTTTGCCTGAAGGTCTTACACGATCAGTAATACTTTGCATGATCTGGTCGGCTGATCCATGGGGATATTTGATTGTCAGTGGTTGAATAAATATATCAAACCCCATTTTGTTTGGATCATTGGCGACAGCATCCTCTAAAGCCTTGATTGCGTCAGGCTTGTTGTTTTCAATGCCAATCACACATCGGGTTATACCCAAAATTTTCAGAATAATTTTTGCACCTTCGATAATATCCTTTGGATATTCAGCCATCACACGATGATCACATGTCAGATAAGGTTCACATTCCGATCCATTTAAAATTAGAGTATCCAAAAAAATGCCTGGCTTGACATTTAATTTGATATCTGCCGGAAACCCTGCACCACCCAATCCAACAATTCCTGCTGCCTTTATTTTTGCCAATAGCTCTTCTTTGGAATACTGAGTCCAGTCTTTTGGAGTAAACGCTGGCATTGTATTGTTTCCATTTTTTGAAACAATTATCGCCGGAGATTTACCTAAAACCGGATGAATCGTATCAAAGACCCCATCAACAACACCATCTATCCCTGAATGAAGACTTGCCCCCATTTTGTTTTGTGTTGATCCGACCAGCTCTCCAATAGATACATGTTTTTTCTCTGCATTATCCAACCGACATGCACCATCTTTACAAATATTGTCTTCAAGATAATAGTCGGGTGAATGAAGTTCACTGAGAAGGTTAAACATGACTTCTGTTGGATAGCCAACATGTTGTTTTAGAAACAGTGCAACTTTTGGTGGATCGGGCATGACTTCTATGGGAAGGTGCTCTGTTAGCTCTTTTCTTTCTGGAGGATGAATCCCCCCCATTGGAAAGTCCGGTAAAACGTTTGCTTTATTTTTCACTTTACAATCCTTAAATGGCATGTGAATAAACTTGAAAATCTCCAAATTTATTCCAATTACGAATCTTGATTGGTTTTTGTATTTGTAAAAAGTATGATTACCATATATACTGAACTGATACAATTAAAAAATACAATTATTTTTTATATTCCCCACTGCGAGAAGCATCATAATATGCATCATATTTACCGCTGTCTTTTAACTGTTTCAGACCTTGATTAAATTTCTCAATCAATTGTTTATTGTTATCAATCTTTTTAGATAATATCAAGGCTAAAGGCGATTCTTTTACCGGACGTGGATGATTGGTAAACAAGCTGGCAGTTTCAATAGGATATAATTTATGGATTAAGCTGTACCCAACATCAAGGTTACAGGCAAAAATAACAATACGTCTCTTCAGTAATTTTTTAAAACTGGTTTCATCCTTGACAGCCCTGTCAACCTTAATCGACCCATTTGCTTCATTTATCGCAAAGTCTTCGCCATAGTCATAAGAAAGGGTCGCACCAATTTTAAGGCCTTTGAGGTCCGAATAATTTTTCCAGTCAAAAGGTTTACTTTTCAAATGAAAAAAAACAGTGACATCATTGGCAACCGGATCGCTGAAATAAAAATCCTTTTTTCTTTCTTTACTTGGTCCCCAAATTACCGAACCATCCCAATCACCACGTTGTGCCAGTGTATATGCGCGTTTCCAGGGAAAAAAGCCATATTCCACAACTATCCCCACATTTTTAAATGCAGATTCAACAACATGGCTGGCAACACCATAATGTTTTAAGTCTTTGGATAAAAATGGCGGCCATTCACCATTGGTCAATCGGATTTTTTCATCAGCCATACTTACCGATGAAATCACCAAAAAACATAGTACGCTCATGAATAATACAATTTTTCTCATTACATCTCCTTTTTTTAATTTATGATTGATTTTGGGGAGAATGCATCATTAGATATAACAATGCCAAATAAAAAAACACAATTTTCTTTCATACCCAAATTGGAAAAAAATTTTTTTCTTTATTCTATAACGATTCCAAACTAAATTCTCTTTTCACTGATAGTAGAACATAGTGCCCTTCGGGCAAATTTTAGATTCGCCTTAATTTTGTGCGTCTTCGGAAAGCCTGTTTGATATTTGCTTCAAGTTCAGTCCCGCTTGCTAACGCGCGCGGCTCAGATTAAAAATTGCCGAAATTTTCAGAGCCGCGCGCGTTAGCAAGCGGAATTGCACTTGAACCAATATAAAGCAGGATTTTGTTTTTCCGATACATCAAGATAGGCATTTATTTTTTATATTCACCCCTTCGGGATGCATCGTAATACGCCTCAAATTTGCCACTATCTTTTAACTGTTTGAGGCCTTTATTAAATCTTTTCATCAATGCTTTATTTTTTTTCAACTTTTTTGATAAAAGTAGTGTTAGCGGCGATTCTCGTACAGGGCGTGGATGATTTGTAAATAAAGATGCTGTTTCAATGGGATACATTTTATAAATCAAGTTGTAACCTACATCTATGTTGCAAACAAACAGATCAATACGTTTTGAAAGCAATTTTTTGAAACCAGTTTCATCCTTGACAGATCTCTCAACATAAATAGTTCCACTTTTTTCATTCTTTGTAAATTCCTTACCATAATAATAAGAAATGGTTCCACCAATTATCATATCTTTAAGGTCAGAATACTTGTGCCAGTTGATCAGTTTATTATTTAAATGAAAAAAAACATTGACATCATTGGCGACTGTATCACTAAAATAAAAATACTTCTCTCTTTCTTCAGTGATGGCCCAAATGACAGAACCATCCCAATACCCACGTTGCGCCTGAATTAATGCTCTTTTCCATGGAAAAAAACCATATTCCACAGTGACGCCAACTTTTTTGAATGCTGATTCAACAATATGGCTTGCTACACCATAGTGTTTTAAGTGTTTTGACAAATAAGGAGGCCATTCCCCATTGGTGATACGAACTGTTTCACTTGCCATACAGTAGGGTGTAATAATCAAAAAGCATTTCATATAAATAATAAATATTATTATTTTCATAAGGCTTAATTCTAAAAAAAAATGTTAAACAGCGTATGCCAAATTTGGTGGTAAGATAAATCTCTTTTGTTCTTTTGCAGACTTAATAATTGAACGAACGCGCTCATCATATTTAGATAGCTCAGCAATAATCCATGTAATTGCATCAAATTCGCTGGGGTCAATTCGATTCTTGTCTTGTATTTTTCGCCAGATTTCAATACTAACAGGCACAGCAACAACCATTGTCAGTAAGAAAATAATTAGCTGTTGATTGAAATCAAAGCGGTGATTGGTATCTTCACGCAATTGTTTCATTTCATTTGCTACAAGCTGAAAACGTTTTTCCAGATGCCTTTCCATTTGTTCAAAACGTTTTTCAAATTTTTTATCCATCAGTTCAATACGCTTATCAGCCTGTTCAAAACGTTTTTCAACCTGTTCAAAACGTTTATCAATTTGTTCAAAACGTTTTTCAACCTGTTCAAAACGTTTATCAATTTGTTCAAAACGTTTTTCAACCTGTTCAAAACGTTTATTCATATCTACTCTAAGATTCTTTATTTCGTCAAAAACAAGCTCAAACTTTTTGTTATTCAAAGACTGGTAGATCTCAATTTTTTCTAATAGCATTTCATTGGTAACAGTCATTGGTTCTTGTGCATAAACTGAGCATGTGCAGAAAAAATAAAATAATAAATGAATGGCTCGCTTCATCATGACCCCCAAAAAAACATTGCTATTTTTTTATTTCATGTTTCATTTAAATAATTTACTGAAAATCAAGGTAATGTCAAGTCATTATTTTAAATTCGAATTCTTTTTTTAAAGGCTTTGATTAATGCACTACACACCTGATTGGCATCAGAAACAATCGCAACATCAGCCATTTTCATTATGGTTGCATGCGGATTCTTGTTAATTGCAATAATAAATTTGGCATCAGAAATTGCAGCCGTATGTTGAATTGCACCGCTAATACCAAAAGAGAATAATATTTGCGGTGCAACCTGTTTTCCGGCCTGTCCTACCAGAGTTTCTGGTGATGTCCATCGAGAATAAATCACTGGACGTGTGGCACCGACTTCTCCGCAAATCAGGCGTGCAAGATCAAACAATTTTTTAAATTTTTTCTTACTTTGCATGCCTCTTCCCCCACAAATAACAACAGATGCTTTTTCAAGACTTTGTTCTGTTTGGGGCTCACGTTCAGATCGAATCCATCGGATACGTTCTTTTGAAGGATTAGCTAAATAATCGTGTTGAATTACTGAGCCTTTTCGTTCATAGTCATGGGGAAGTTCTTGAAATGTGCCAGGTCGAACAGTTGCCATTTGTGGGCGGTGATCTGGGGTAATAATCTCTGCCAGCAAATTACCACCAAAAGCTGGAGCAGTCTGTACCAGGATTTGTTTATCATTGATCGATAATGCCACACAATCCGCAGTAAGCCCTGTTTGAAGGCGCTTTGCTACACGAGGCGCATATTCATGACCAAATGATGTGCCTCCAATAAGAAATATTTCTGGCTGGTACTGATGGGCCAATTGAGCTGTGAGATGCACAAACTTATCGACCTTGTAGACAGCCAATTCTTTATGATCAAAAGAATGAACGATATCTGCACCATGCGCAATGTATTCATCAACATATTCTTGCGTATTGTGGCCCATAACTAAGACACAAACATCTGCATTTATTTTTTGGGCTAACTCCCTTGCTTTTGCAAGTAATTGTAGTGTGACGCGATTCTGAAAATAATTGCGATAGTCGCCAAATATCCAGATCTGCTTTTTTTGTGTATTCATAGAGGTTTCTGTCCTTATTTATTAATAATTAATAGAATGTTAAAAATATCAGTAAGCAGTTTATTTGTCAATGGAGATTAGATTATCCGAGATGTTTTGACAATTTCTTGTCGATAGTTACATGGCACATTTTCATTTGACATCGTCCATTCATTTTTGTAAATTTCAAATATCTCTGACAATAGATAAAAAATATCGAAATCCATTACATACTAGCTAGCAATAAAATTTTTCCACTCATAAGGATAAAACAATTGCATATCGAACTTATCAGATCCTGGTGTTTTGAATGCCCTGAAGTTAAATGTGATCATTCTGCTAAAGTTGAAAAATACCGGATACACAATAAATTATTTGCCATTATTGGTGAAAATGAGGTTTCTTTTAAATGTTCATCTGAGCAGTATCAAGAATTCATTACTCATAATCATATTATTCCATGTAAAGGTTTATTCAGATATTACTGGATAACGATCAAAGATGTTACTGTATTTCCAATTGAAGACTTGCATGAGTATTTGATAAATGCTTATGAAATTGTCGTTCAAAGTTTATCCAAATGTATTCAGCGTAGGTTGCTTGAACAATTATCTCATGAAATTGATACACCATGGAAAGATATTCTAAACGAATGTTTCCACGAATTTATAGCGTTTTTCTATCCCGAAATAGAAAGGGATATTGATTGGACAAAAGCACCATTGTTTATGGACAAAGAACTTAGCCAGATTATCAAAGCATCTAAAACAGGATGCCGATTTGTTGATAAGCTCGTAAAAGTTTATCGGAAATCAGGTGAAAAAAAATGGGTATTGATACATATTGAAATACAAGCACAAGTTCAGATGAATTTTCCAGAAAGAATGTTTATATATTCCAATAGATTACATGATGTTTTCCAGATAAAAGTTGTCAGTCTTGCAATTCTTGCAGATGAAAATCCTGACTGGCGACCCAATTCATATGAAGATGAATTATGGGGATGCCAAAAATTCTTTCAATTTCCAATAATTAAATTATTGGATTATTATGATAAATGGAGTGATTTAGAAATATCTGTCAACCCATTTGCCATTGTAATCATGGCACATTTGAAAATGATTGAAACGAAATATAATTACTCCCAACGATTGTATTGGAAAAAAGAAATATCAAAAAAATTATACGCCAAAGGCTATTCCGAAAACAAAGTTTTCGCATTATTAAAATTCATTGACTGGCTGATGGTTTTACCAAGAGAGCTATCAACATCGTATCATTCTTTCATGAATCAATTAAAGGAGGAAAAAAAAATGAGATTTATAACCAGTTTTGAATTAATTGGAATGGAAAAAGGAATGGAAAAAGGAATGGAAAAAGGTGAAAAAAAAGGAAAGATTATTGGGCAAATTGATGTATTAAAACAGATGTTTAATATGAAGTATCTTCCTAAAAAACAATTTGATCAAATGGTTAAGCCTTTACAGTTGGAACTGGCAAAGTTGTGATACTAAAAAATCTAAATATTTCTTAAACACTATTGTGAGCTAATTTTAATTGATAATTTCTGACCTTGTGATTGTCCATGTCAGGATGAATGATATAATCAAAACGCACCTTCTTATTGAGATGCTTTTTTTTGATACGTTGTAATAATTATTATATTCAAGATTTTTCGTCTTGACTTTTGAAAAATTGGTACTGCTCGTTCCCAGGCTCTGCCTGGGAACGAGCAGTACATCATTTTGCGAAAAAACTTGAACATTTAGGTTATTTATAATTTTTGGACTTATTATGAATTTATTTGATTTATTGTCAATATTTTGTGCGTCATTTCTCATTGCACTATCCGGTGCAATGATGCCCGGCCCATTACTGACAGCGACAATCAGCCATAGCACCACGAGAGGTATGATTGCCGGGCCACTTTTAATTCTTGGCCATGGCATCCTTGAACTTGCCCTGGTAATAGCTCTCATTTCTGGCTTAGAACCATATGTAAACAATGATATTTTTTTTGTCATTGTGGGCTTTTTTGGTTCATTTATACTGGTTTGGATGGCATATGGAATGTTTCGTGCCATTCCGC
>Ga0272440_1000778_pt1 | contig 26786 bp, 18 predicted proteins | sample SSMMMBAug17_FD_192440 | JGI IMG/M metagenome (GOLD analysis project Ga0272440, IMG submission 192440) | Marine sediment archaeal communities from Little Sippewissett salt marsh, Falmouth, MA, United States - SSM-MMB-Aug17 | ecosystem: Environmental > Aquatic > Marine > Wetlands > Sediment ...
CACAAGTGAGAGATCATCAGGTTAATGTCATTGCCATGACTGCCAATGTCATGAAAGGTGATCGTCAAAAATGTCTTGATGCCGGCATGAATGACCATATTGGTAAACCGCTCAATATAAAAGATTTGGAGAAAATGTTATCCAAATGGTTGAAACAATCTCAGAATAATTCGAATGAAGTTGAAATACATACTGAAATTGAGCCCCCAATTCATCATCAGGCTGAAATTAAGAAATCAATGATATTCAATGAAATTAGTGCATTAAAACGTTTGGAAGGAGATCGAGACATATTGCTACTTGTTATGAAACAGTCGTTAAAGGATCTTCCATCACTCATCGGAATGCTCAAAAAAAATTTGTTGTCAGAAAATATGGATGAATTCAATAGAGGTGCACATACAATCAAAAGTGTTGCCGCAACAGTTGGTGCTGATAGATTAGCAGATCTTGCGTTAAACATTGAGATGATATCAAAGAATTCATTTGATAATGAAAAAATGGGTAAACTTGTACAAGAATTGGAATTAATTTTTGAAGAATCAAAGATTGCGTTGTCAGCATTTATTAAATAAGGAAGAACTAAGTAAGGAATGCTCGGAAAATAATTTCCCCATTCGGTAAAGTCAGACAAGTCAGACAAGTCAGACAGGTCAGACCAGTCTGACTTGTCTGACCTGTCCGATTTTTGAAAATGGGGAAGTTCATCCATTCTATTTCCCCAAACTTTAAAGGCTAATTATCTGAATTCTGACGATGAGGATGCACGCTCCAGAATTGATGAATTTATTGACGAGGAACTTGAAATTCTTAATCATAGTCAAAGAATAGTTCTGGTAGCCAATTAACAAATCCGACAGAAAAATAACTTGACACTATTCAAACTTGATGACAAAATTATTCCAGAATAAATTGCTGGATCATTGATACTGTTGCTCCTGTTAAAAAAAAAATGTTTATTTTATGGAGATAAAAATATATGATTAATAAGGATAATATCATAACCCTGTGGGTTGGCATATTTGTTTTCATAGGTTTGGTTTGCACAGCATATCTGACCATACAACTGGGTAAACTGGATTGGTTTGGGCCCAATTGTTATTATTTAACCGCTCGTTTTGAGTCTGTTTCCGGGCTAAAAACTGGCGCTTTTATTGAAATGGCAGGTGTGCAGATTGGAGAGGTTGAATCCATCCAACTTGACCCAAAAGATCAGGTGGCAGTGGTGAAAATGATGATCCATTCCAATATTCAATTGACCGATGATGTGATCGCATCCATCAAAACCAGTGGCCTTATTGGTGATAAATATATTAAAATTTCTGCTGGTGGATCAGATACGGTACTTAAAGATGGCGATCTTATCTTTGAGACAGAATCAGCCGTCGATCTGGAATCATTGATCAGCAAGTATGTTTTTGGAGGCGTTAAATAAATTATTTGGGAGAATTATCAATGAAAAAAATTGTTTTCACAATTTTTGCAATCGCTTTCTTTGGATCGTCTTTTGCTTTGGCGTCTGATGATGCCATGACTCAATTAAAAACAAGTATTGGTTCTGTTCTTGAGATGTTCAAAGATAAGCAAAAAAGTACAAGCCCTGAGGCAAAAGCCTTACAGCGCAAAAAAATATTTAACATTGCAATGGAACTGTTCAACTTTGATGAAATGTCAAAAAGAACCTTGGGTAAAGAGTGGAAAGAATTGTCCAATGAACAAAAAAAACAATTCGCTCATTTGTTTTCCCGGTTTCTGGCGAATATTTATTATAATCGCCTGGAAGAATATACCAATGAAACTGTGAAATACCTTGATCAACGTCAGCACCAGGACAAAACCCTCGTAAAAACAATGATTGTTACGCAAAAAAATGAAATCCCAATGGATTATAAACTGATGAAAACCGACCGTTGGCGGGTTTACGATATATCTATTGAAGGGGTCAGTCTGGTAAGAAATTATCGGTCTCAGTTTTATAAAATTCTCAGAAAACAAGGCATCAATGAACTGATGAAAATGATGCAGCTAAAACTGGGACAATTCTCAGATCTATAAGCATTGAAGGTCACCCATGCAGCAATCAAAAACATTTATTCGCATGATTTTTATCGCATCTGTTTTTTTTATATATCACCCTGTTTTTGCTTAAACCACAATTCAGGATCAATTTGACACAGGCTTTCAAGATGACAATTGGGCTTTGGATGATGAATTTGATGATGAAGAAAAAATGATCATGACACCAGGTGTCTGGGATCCTCTAGAAAAAATGAACAGGGGGATATTTACAGTTAATGATAAACTTTACTTCTGGTGTATCAAGCCTGTTGCGCAAAAATACATACGTTTTACCCCTTCACTTGTTCGTATTGGCATTTCAAATTTTTTCAACAATATCAATATGCCGCAGCGTGCATTTAACTGTATGCTGCAACTGCGCCCCATTGATACCAGTTCGGAAATTATTTCTTTTGCTGTCAATTCTACAGTAGGTATTCTGGGTTTTACCAATCCAGCAAAGAAATACCTTCATTTAGAATCTCATAATGAAGATTTGGGACAAACCCTGGGATCTTATGGCATTGGAAATGGTTTTTATATTGTACTGCCATTTTTGGGGAGTTCAACACTTCGTGATTTGATTGGTACAATAGGAGATAATTATCTGGACCCTGTTAACTATATAGATGACCCCTATGTCATCACTGGACTTAGTACAGTGAGAACAGTGAATACCCTGTCCTTTCGTGTGGGTGAATATGAAAAAATAAAGGAAATGGCCTTTGAACCCTATAGTGCTGTTAAAGATGGATATATTCAATACCGAAACAAACAAATTGAAAAATAGGAGATAAATTTGGAAACCCTGGATACCATATTAATGGAACATTTCAATATACCTGAAGAATCAATTACAGAAGCCCATCGTATTCAAGCGGAAAAGCAGACAGATTATGGCAATGTACTGGTTCAACGCAATATTGTAGATGAAATGCAATTACTGAATGCATGGAGTATGCAATATAAAATTCCTGTCTGGGACAAATTGCCGATCAACGATATCAATGTTGAGTTTGCTCGAAAGGTACCTATCCAGTTTCTGAAAAGATATGGCATGGTTCCCATTGAAACGCGTGATGCCAATTATTCCAGACAAGGACCCATATTTAAGGAAAAAGGGGATCGTAATGAATATGGATGTCGCGTCATTGCAATCAATAATCCTTCTTGCTTACAAGCGCTTGATGATCTCGTAAATTTATTTGGTGCACAAGATCTTCATGTCGTCTTTTCACCGGGTGCTGCCATTCTATCTGCCACTAACCTGTCATATGATATGAGTCGAGATTCTGCTGAGCAGCTTGTTCAGGATATGGAAGAAGAAACAGGGGACAGCATTATCACTGAAATTGAAGAAACAGTGGATCTTCTGGATGATACAAGTGATGCCCCAATTATCAAGCTGGTCAATCATATTCTATCGCAGGCAGTTAAAGCCCGGGCCAGTGATATTCATATGGAACCTTTTCAAAATTCATTCAAAGTGCGTCAGCGCGTGGATGGTATTCTTTACGACATGATTTCCCCGCCCAAGCGGATTCAATCGGCACTGGTTTCCAGAATAAAGGTCATGGCAGATTTAAACATTGCTGAAAAACGTCTGCCGCAGGATGGTCGCATCGAAATCCGAATTGGTGACAAAAACATAGATATTCGTGTATCTACATTGCCGACAACTTTTGGTGAACGTGTTGTCCTTCGTTTGCTTGATAAAACCAGTGTTTTGCTGAAACTCACAGATTTAGGCTTGTCAGAAGAACAATATCGTACCACTGATGACTTGATTCATTCCTCTCATGGAATCATTCTCGTAACGGGTCCAACAGGCAGTGGAAAAACGACATCACTGTATGCTATTTTATCAACAATCAATCATCCAGATATCAATATCATCACAGTTGAAGACCCTGTTGAATATCAAATACAGGGCATTGGACAAATTCAGGTGAATCCCAAAATTGATCTTACCTTTGCAAGGGGATTACGTTCTATTGTTCGTCAGGACCCGGATGTTATTCTTATTGGTGAAATTCGTGACAAAGAAACTGCAGAAATTGCTGTTCAATCGGCACTGACTGGCCATTTGGTCTTTTCTACCCTGCATACCAACGATTCGGCCAGTGCCATTACCCGCTTGATTGATATTGGTATAGAGCCATTTCTGCTATCATCATCTGTCCTGGCAGTTGTTGCTCAACGTCTGGTGCGAATGCTTTGTGATGAGTGCAAAGAGCCCTATACACCTGATGAACATTCTCTAAAAAATATTGGCCTGTCGCCTGAAGCATTGGCTGGTAAAACAATTTATCGTCCCAAAGGGTGTAACACATGCCTTCACACAGGATATAAAGGGCGACGCGCTATTTTTGAAATTATGATCATGAATGAGAGTATTAAAAGTTTATGCCTTCAAACATCAGATTCAAATATTATTAAACAGGAAGCTGTCAAATATGGCATGACAACTTTGCGACAGGATGGGGTTAACAAAATTCTGCAAGGAATGACATCTGTTGAAGAAGTATTCAGGGTAACGCAGGTGTAAAGGGCCATCAGTCTTAGATCAATAAAAATAAAGGAGAAAAGATGTTATATATCAAAAAAACACAATCAATTATTTATATGCTTTCAATACTACTTTTTTTTTCCATTTCACACGCAATTATGGCAAAAACAATTGTCAGCATCCCCACAGGCGTCCTTCATGGTATCATATTAGACAATGAAACAGATCAGCCCATTACTGATGCGCGTATTGAAGCTGGTAATTTTGCAACCTATAGTGAATCAAATGGTTATTATCGTTTTTCTTTTATTCCTGAAGGTTCCTATAATGTTGCTGTGTTAGCACCGCACTATAATTTACAAATATTTAGAGGGCTCCGGGTTGAAGGGGATCAAACCCTGAACCTTAACATTTCATTAAATAAAAATTATCAACCTGTTGTATATACAGGTTCAGCCAGTATGATCACCTGTAAAACAGCCATGTTTAATGGCTCTGTTCATCCAAATGGCTTAAATACAAGCGCATATTTTGAATATGGTCTGTCTCAGGCATATGGTATGAAAACAGGTTCAATCAATGCAGGCAATTCATTAGAACCTGTCTCAACCAATGTGCGTATTGACAAACTGGAACCAGAAACGCAATATCATTTTCGATTGGTCGCGCAAAACAAAGAAGGTACGACCTTTGGCAATGATCAAATATTTGCAACAGATGTTCCCTTGCTTGATCTTGAGAAATTCCAAATTATTGGACTTCCATCAGGACAATCCATTGTAAAACCTTTCACAATTCGGAATCAGGGCTGTGGTACACTGATTTATCATCTGAGTGTTTCTGATGCAACTTCCATTTCCCAAAATACGAATATTACTTATCCTGAAATTGTTATTCCTGAAATAACTGAGGGCACTATTGATTCTGGACTTTCCCACACTATTGCAATGACATACACAGCAAAAAATCTGCCATATGGTACTTATCAGGTCAGCCTGACATTACAACATAATGCCTTAAATCATCCCAACCCCCTTGAAATGACAATACCGATACAAATCACATCACCAAAGATCACGGTGAAACCCGGCGCTTTTAATTTTATCGTCCAAAAAGGCAGCATTAAAAAAGATACTGTAACAATAGGCAATTCTGGTAATACTGAACTTACATGGCAGATGAATGTGACAGGTGGGGTTCAAAGCATTGATTATCCAAAACATTATTATGTTGAAAGTGCCAAAGGCCAGATTGATCAACGTACTGGACGCAGTGAAACAAATCATTTTGGCGGTCCGGATAACTTTGGTTATATGTGGTCAGACAGTTTCGCAAATTCAGGCCCAGCCTATGACTGGATTGATATTTCTCGTTCTGGCGTAAAGATACCTGATCTTAAAGATGATGATGCCTCTGCCCCACTGGATATTGGTTTTTCCTTTCCATTTTATGGGAGAAACTATGAGACATTTTTTGTATCATCCAATGGCTTTATTGGATTTGGCTCATCTTCAGACTATGCCAATCACACAAATATGCCAATTCCAGCAAAACAAACGCCCAATACCATTATTGCTCCTTTCTGGGATGATTTATCTCCGGAAAATGGTGCAATTTATTATTATCGACAAAGAACAAGACTGATTGTTCAGTTTGATAATATGAAACAATATCGGAACAATGGAAAGGCAAGTTTTCAAATCATATTGGACAAAGAAGGCAGTATTTTATTTCAATACAAATCATTTTCCAATGATTTCAACACCAATTCGTGTACTGTGGGCATAGAAAATAATGATGGTACAGATGGTCTTGAAATCGCTTTTAATATGAATTACTTACAAGAACAAATGGCAATTCGTTTTGAACCCAACCGATGTGCCTGGTTGAAGATTTATCAATCACCAGCAGGTTTGATTCCACCTGAGGATCATGTTGATGTTTCAATTGGTGCTGATACAACTTCTTTAGCGCTTGACCAATATCAATGCAATTTAATTGTTACATCAGATGATTTGCTAAATTCAGTGATTACAATCCCAGTCCATTTGAATGTTGTTGCGTCAACGCCTTTAATTGAAGTCAATCCTGAAAAGTTGACTTTCGAATTAATGGAAGATGAACAGGATCATAAAAAATTGTCTATTATGAACAAGGGAAGTCATCCCCTGGTCTGGAATTTGATTCCATCATGCAATCCGGATGAAAAAAGCGGCTATTCCTGGATTGATTCCGATATGCCAGGCGGTCCAATATTCGATTGGATTGATATTTCATCAAGCGGCAAAAAGGTCAGCGCCCTTAATGATGACAATTATGTTGGTCCATTTTCCATTGGTTTTTCATTTCCATTCTATGGAGAAGTGTATGATAAATTTTATATTTCATCCAATGGATTAATTGGTTTTGGTAATACAACGGGTTTGGCAGAACGAAGCAATGAGCCGATACCTGAAAATCGTGCTCCTGGAAACTTTCTGGCCTGGTTCTGGAATGATCTTACCCCCAGAGATGCATCTGTTTATTACCAAACAATTGAGCAGAAACTTATTGTTTCTTTTATTGATTATGGACAATATGGCAATACCGGCACTGTTACGGCTCAGGTCATACTTCATGAAGATGGCAGTATTTTGTATCAGTATGATCATTTTCGCGATGGTATTCATACCAATAGAGCAACGATTGGTCTGGAAAATAAGCAGGGTGATGATGGTGTTCAGGTTGTATACAATGAATCATATGTGCATGATTTGCTAGCCATTCGCTTTCAAAATAATCCATGTGCATGGCTGAGTACGACCCCCATGTCAGGTACAATCGCTCCGAATTCTACAGAATCGGTGGATGTCCATGCAAATGCCAATGATATGTCTCAAGGGGTGTATGATGCTGTATTGCGAATTGAAAGCAATGACAATAATAATAGTCCTGTTGAGATTCCAGTGCATTTAATTGTCAAAGGCCAATCTCATCCACCAGTCATTGATTCTAAAATAATAAGTCCCCAAGCCAATGACCAGATTTATGCCACAACGTTTCCAATCCAGGGAACAGCATCAGCCACAGAGCAGGAAACCATTGAACGGGTTGAAATTTCATTTGACAGTGGAAAAAGCTGGAAAGTTGCAAGTGGAAAAAATACGTGGCGATATGAATGGTCAGTGCCTTCAGAAACTGGCCATTACACAATTTGTGTTCGTGCTGTTGGACAATCAGGCGATTATCAGGCCAAGTGGACATATACTCAGGTACGTGTTGTTACAAGAACTGCATCACGCATTATGATCTCTGATCAATCCCTATCGGTCAACGATGCTCCTTTTCAAGTGAAAGGTGTGGGATATTCCCCCACTCCCATTGGTCATGATCCTGAAATTAGAGCCCCTTTTGGAGATTATTTTACATCAGATTATCAAAAAATTCATGAACGAGATTTTCCTTTATTACGTGTCATGGGAGCCAATACGCTTCGATTGTGGCATTGGGATTCTAATGCCGATCATACTAAATTTCTTGATGCGGCATATAATGATGGGAATGACGCCATGTTTGTAATTGCTGGTTTTTGGATCAGCGCCGGATTTAATATTGATCCAAATGATGCCCAGAATGACCGCGAAAAGATTAAGCAAGAATTTTTGGATATGGTTCAAATCCATAAAAATCATCCCGCTATCCTGATGTGGTGTATTGGAAATGAGGTCAATGCCGATTCTATGTATGGCCAAAAACTTGATGACCTTTTTAGTTTAATCAATGAAATGGCGATTGCTGCCAAACAAATTGAAGGACGAACCTATCATCCCGCAACAACAGCATTGGTAGATGTTAATATTGAAAGACTTATCAATACATATGATTCAAAAGTACCTGGACTTTCAGTATGGGGTGTCAATGTATATAGAGGCAAGTCCTTTGGAGATTTGTTTTCTTCTTATGGCGGCTTAAGTGAAAAACCCATGATTGTTCTTGAGTTTGGCATTGATGCTTTTGATAATACCACCAAGCAAGAATATGAAATGAATGGGTCATCAGAACAATCAGATTATGCACGGGCATTGTGGCGTGAAATTAATCAAAATAAATCCATTTGCATCGGTGGGAGCATCATGAGTTATGCTGATGAATGGTGGAAAGGTAAGCAATCTGAAGATCCTCAGTGCAAGGATGATGATCCTCTCTTTCATGGTTTTTGTGGATATCCAATCAGCGCACATCCTGATAGATATGCCAATGAGGAATGGTGGGGCATCATGAGAAAAATTAAGCATGGCAGTAATGTTGATAAAGTTCAGCCGCGAAATGTGTATTATGAATTGCAAAAGTTATGGAATTTTAATCCGATACCGCCTAATGAAAAGAAAATTATTCCCAGAGAACTTGAACGAAGCGACAATTTTGGTCGATCTGTGGCTGTTTATGGCAACTATGCCGCAGGTGGTGCCAAGGGAGATGATGACAAAGGCGGCAATGCCGGTGCTGTTTATATGCTGCGTTATAATGGAAATTCATGGATGCAAGGCCAAAAAATTACGCCTGATGACAGTAAAATAAATGATTATTTTGGTTGTGCTGTTGCCATGTATGAGCAGCATGCTATTTTTGGTGCTTATGGTAATGATGATGCTGGAAGTAAAGCAGGTGCCGCTTACATATATGAATTGAACTCAATGGGATGGCAGCAAAAGCAAAAATTAACGGCTGAAGATGCACAATCCAATGATTACTTTGCTTTTGCAGTAGATATTCTAGAAGATTATGCAATCATTGGGGCGTATGGAGATGATGATAAAGGCAGCATGGCAGGATCGGCATATATTTTTGAGCGTCAGGCGGATAAAACATGGCTTCAAAAGCAAAAATTGTTGGATGATCAAGGCGAGCGAAATGATCAGTTTGGTTATGCAGTGGCTATTTCCGACAGTCATGCCATTGTGGGAGCGTATCGGGATGACGACAAAGGTGACAGTTCAGGATCAGCCATAATCTACAAACGTGATCAAAAAATGTGGATCATGCAGGCCAAACTCCTCGCCCATGATGGTCAGGCCAACGATTATTTTGGATATGATGTTGCTATTTCCGGCGATTATGCTGTTGTGGGCGCCTATCGTTGTGATGATGATACGCGAAATAATGTGGGCGGTGCATATATCTATAAATATGATAAGGGAACCTGGAATTATTATACAAAACTTGTTCCCATCCAAGGCACCTCAAATGACTATTTTGGGGCATCAGTCGATCTGGTGGGTACCCGACTGCTTGTGGGTGCCTATGGAGATGATGACAAGGGATCAACATCAGGGGCTTCATATTTGTATATTCTTGAGGGTGAGCAATGGAATATGCATAAAAAATATGTGCCCAGCGATGGTTCCTCATATGACTACTTTGCTTATGATATTGCGATTGGAGACCAGGGGCTTATCATGGGAGCCTATGGAAATGATGAACATGGCAGTATGGCCGGTGCAGTGTATATTTACAGTCAAGGAGAAGATGATACGAATTCTTATCATATAAATTTTGCAGGAGATTCTTATTATTCGAATAGGGGGTCAAACAATGCAGATAATGTTGTTTCAAAGTTTCATAACACCTTTGTTACTATTCAACCTCAATTACAGGATAATCCTGAAAAGATAGTCAATCCCATTGAAAATGATTCAGGTACAACAATATCGAACATTCAAATTACGATTCATCAAATGCCGCCAATTGGGAATCGTTTACAGAATCTTGAAGGGCAGGTGACCCCCTTTAATTCAGAAAAATTTGCAATTCATGTGGCAATATTTGTTCAAAATCAATGGCGGATTAAACCAGGAAATAATCGAAAAAATGGCATGGTGGTAAGTGATGAGGGTAAATTCACCTGTGATATTACTACAGAACATTTAGACCATTTGGCTTCCAAAATAGCGGTTCTGGTAGTGCCTAAAGCTGCCAACCTATCGGATATTGGGGATATTGAACAAGTACCTGCGCTTGCACGGAGAATGATTGTCCGATGATTAGTCAAACGTTGTTTTGGATCTAAAACAGAAAAATGTATTATCCATATTGGTTCATGGTTCTTTTCTTCGTCCTGGAAGGTTTCACGAAAGATCCGATCTGGATGCCATATATTGTTTTTTAAATAGGTATCTTTTTGGCTTCAGAGCGCATTTATTAAACGATAACTATAAATAAGATTATTTGTATATGTCATCCCAAAAGATTCATCAAAAAATTCAGGCAATTCAAGCATGGACCCAAGAAAATGTTATTTTAGCCAGCACCCAAAAAAAACAATTTGCCCAATGGTGTAATGATCTCACCACAACGCTGGAACGTGCCAGTCAAACACCATTAAAAATTGGTTTTATTGGTGGAACAGGGGTTGGGAAGTCAACAATAATCAATCGTCTGGCTGAGGCCGAAATTTCTGTGTCTCATAGTGAAAGACCTTATACCGATAAAGTTGTTCTATATTACTATCAAAATGAAATACCACAATTAAAATATGATAGCTCTCATCTGATCCATTGCAAACATGAACGCGAAAATATCTCACATCTTATTTTGTTTGATTTTCCAGACTATGACAGTCATATAGCGGAACATCAAACAATGGTTCAGGATATTTCAAAACAATTGGATCTCATTGTTTGGGTCGCATCGCCTGAAAAATATGCGGATCAAGCCATGATTCAAATGATGTCTCATCTGTTACAATCCTCAAAAAACTATTGCTTTATATTGAACAAAACAGACCAGTTACAAATAGATGAAATATCTCAGATCATCGGCCATTGGCACATTCTGTTAAGACAAGCGAATATTCTGGATGTGCCTATTTTTGCAATTTCTGCTTTGAATGATTATGATAAAACGTTTCACAACTTTCAAGAGTGGTTATTTAGAAAACGTAATGAACATGAATTGAAAGAAATCAAGCGCGCAAACATTGAGAATCAAATCAAGCATAAAGCCCAAGAGATTCAACAGCAAGTGGATTGTCAACAAATAGCGCATGTGATTAACGACTTGAATCAACAGAAAAAGCATTTGAATACATTTAAAAAAATGCGGCAAAAAGACATTCTTGAACGTATATCTTCTGATGCACAGACATCAATATATCAATACCTCTCCAGGCAAAGTCACTTTGTCTGGCCGGTAGGTATTGCTTTTGGATTGATAGGCAGCTTGAGACAGGCACCTATCAATCCACAAACTGTTCCCTCATCGCATGATAATGATGCGCTTTTCTTGACAACAATTGATAATGCTATCGCTCAAATTCAAAAAAAATCAACATTTCCAGATAGTAAGCCATCACTTCTGACAACTTACAGACAGTTTATTGATCGGTACAAGGATCCCAATCAGGTTGTACCATTTCTTGGAAAAATTGGGTGGGCGCAATCCACTTATTTTTGGGTGAAACAATGGCTTGTAATATGCATACCTGTATTTTTATGTTTGATTTATTTAAGTGGTATTCATCAATTGGAATCAATTGAAAGTATTGGCATCAGTACACTAATAGGTGGATGTTTTCGAATAATCATCAAGCTATTTCAATCCGAAGGTCTGATTGCCATGATGAGTTTGTTGTTTATTGAGCTTTTTTTGAGTATGCAGATGGCATCAGCATGGCATAAAAAGCTGGGACGCAAATCTCAAGAATTTTATCATACCTTATCCAATCATGTTTCTGAACAATTGATGTTAACATTGTATGAAACGATACAACCTTTAATAGATTGGGCAGAGCAGGCTGAATTGGATTGTGAGAACTTGAAAACAATTATATAAAAATTACGGATAGGTCTACAAGTGTATACATTTTTTTTCTTAGGAACTCTCGGAAAATAAGTTCCCCATTTTCAAAAATTCGGACAGATCGGACAAGTCAGACTGGTCTGACCTGTCCGACTTGTCTGACTTTACCGAATGGGAAAATTATTTTCAGAGCATTCCTTAGCCCTGAAAGGGTGGCAACATACCAGCCCAGGGCAACACCCTGGGTAAAGATTAACCAATATTTAAGCCCTGTAAGGGCGCAACATAAAGACAAATTAAAAAGGACGCATTCTAAAAATAACGCCCTTACAGGGCTTAAAACTTTTTATATATTACCCCAGGGCGTTGCCCTGGGCTGGTATGTTGCCGCCCTTTCAGGGCTAAGAAAAAAAAAGTATACACTTATTGACCTATCCGAAAAATTATAATAATTCGTGCTTTTTAATGTTTTACTAAAGCTGTATATTTTTTAAAATTGTTTTATACAGTTTCAATTGATATTAGAAAAAATATCTTGAGTAAAATAAACAAGTATGTAATATTATTCATTACTGTATGAATCAAACAATAAAAATAGAGAAGCAGGAAAATGTTAGAAAAAAAGAAAGACCTCACAAAAATATTAATTGTTGATGATACCCCAGTTATGCTTACAGTTTTAAAGAAATTTCTTGAAATGGAAGGTTATTGCATTTTTCAGGCATCAAACGGCCCTGAGGCCAGACAAATTGCTGAAAATGAACAGCCTGACCTGATTCTTCTAGATATCATGATGCCGGGTGAAAGCGGACTGGAGACATGTGAAAAACTGAAAAAAAATCCCACTACAATTGATATCCCCATTATTTTTATTTCAGCAGTTACCGACATTGACAGCAAAGTTAAAGGTTTTGAGTTTGGTGCAGTGGATTATATTACCAAACCATTTGAAAAACAGGAAGTGCTTGCCCGAGTAAGTATTCATTTAAAGCTGCGTTATGCAAACGAAGAAATTATCAAAGCACAGGCTGATAAACTTCAGCAGGTCAAAGAGGCCCAAGAGGCAATTTTGGTCAAGCCGGGAGATTTACCTGAAGCTCAATTTGGTGTATATTTTATGCCAATTCATGAGGCTGGCGGAGATTTTTATGATGTATTACAACTGAGCGAAAAAATCTATGGCTTTTTTGTCTCTGATGTCAGCGGACACGACCTGAAAAGTTCATACCTGACATCAGCATTAAAAGCACTTCTTACACAACATGCCAGTATTACGAACAAACCTGAAGAAACCATGAAAACCATGAATCGCGTGTTAAATGCCATTGCTCCAGATGGCAAATATCTAACAGCTTGTTATTGTTTTCTGAATCGTTTAAAATACAGGTTGACAATTGTTAATGCAGGCCACCCGCCTGTGATTTATGTCAACAAAAAAGATCTTAATTTTGAGGCGATTGAATGCGTGGGGGATATTCTGGGTGCATTTCAAAACGTGGTCTTTGAACCTTTTCAAAAAAAAGTGGCCCCAGGTGATCGTTTTTTTCTCTATTCAGATGGTTTCATTGAAGGATTTGGTGAATTGCGCAAATCTAGAAAAGAAGGCATTGATATTCTTGGAAAACTTTGCATTGACACCTTTGATCTACCTATTGATAAAGCGATTCAAAAAATTCAATATGAATTGTTTAACCAACAAATTGAGCAAGAAGATGATTTATTATTGCTTGGAATAGAGGTTTAGCATGTTTGAAATAAAAAAAAGTGCAAAAAATTTAAACATGTGTTTCTCTTCCGTACTTCAAAATATTGATCGTGCGGCAGATGAACTAAGAATTTTTTTAATTGGAATTGGCAAAAAAGCCCAGTCTTTTCATCCGCTTCTGGTGACACGTGAGGCTTTGATTAATGCGATAACTCATGGGAACCATTGTGATGAGTCTCTGAATGTACATCTTAATGTTTTGTACCAGCCAGAACAGATTGAAATTGATGTTACAGATGAAGGAAATGGCTTTCAATGGCAAAAAACCTTCGCTAAAAAACATGATGATTCCATCGATCATGGACGTGGTATTCAAATCATGCAACTTTATAGTCATGACATTCAATATAATTCAAAGGGAAATCAGGTCAAATTGACCATTCAGTTCCCTGAAAAAAAATAATAATCATCGGCAGGTATTTTGTATTCCTGCCAATCTACACAAAGGAGAATTCGATTCATGAGTAAAAAAGTCATAAGTCCAGGACAAGACATTGTCGCTTCAATGGTTCCTGAATTTAAAAAAAGACTTCAGGAAATTATCGTTGAAGAAGGTATTACAGAACTTGATATTGATTTAACCGGCGTAGAAATGGTTGATTCTGTCGGTTTGGGTGCCTTTATCGCCACACACAATACGCTGTCTCAAAAAAATGGAAAACTAACGGTTATAAATGCATCAGATGATATTTACAGTCTCTTTAAAACTATGCGTCTTGATCAACATTTTGAAATACAGCAAGGATAGCGGTAATGATGCTAATTGATCGCGAGACCATTGATAACTATATTGAAGAAACGAACCAATCATTGGTTGAAGTTGAAAAGAATCTGCTGATTCTTGAAAATTTGGGGGGCAACATTGAGATATCATTGGCAAGAAGTGTTTACCACGCCATGCATATCATCAGAAATGGTGCAAATTTATTATCTCTATCAAAAATTAAAGAATTATCCCAAAAAATTGAAAATGTTTTAGGATTGATTTGCACCGAAAGGTTGACACCAAATCCAGAGGTGATCAATATCCTTCTTCAGGGTATTGATCGTCTTCAGCAATTAATTGCTCTGATTCATAGCAATGAAGATATGGACATTGATGAGCAATCTGTGTTGTTAACCGGTTTGACATCAGCAGTGCTTCCTGATGAAATAAAGCATTCAGTGACAGAAGTCCGCGATATTCCTATACCTGATGGTAATTATGTTTTCCACATACCAGAATTTAATCTTATTCAAGAAATTGAACAAGGTAAAAATATATATATTCTTATTTATGATTTAATCAAAGATGTTCAGGAAAAAAATAACACACCCTTAAATTTTGTTCGATTCATTCAGCAGCATGGAGAAGTGATAGATAGTGTTTTTGACATTCAATCCATAGGTACCCTTGAAGAACAAGTTTTCGGCTCAGAAATGCCATATTTTGTTCTTTTGGCTTCTAACTTAGCCTATGAACAACTGATTGAATCATTGGGTTTGCAATCTCATCAGATTAAGAAGGTAAAAAGCGCTATAAATGATTTGATCCATCCAAAAACAGAATCAAATCAACAAAATCTGGTATCAGCTATTTCAGTTCATCACCGAAAGTCAGGGCAAAAAGATCGCCTGGAATTATTGAATGCGCTTTTTTGTGAATTAAGTTTTGTAATGGATAGTTTTTCAAATAATTCGGATAAAGAAATATTAACTGCTACAGAAAGAATGCGGTCTGCGCTTAATAGTTTTGATGAATTACTTAATCAAGAGAATAATGTTCTGGCCAGTAATGTCCTGTGGAAAATTGGAAGAAATATACGAGATTTTGCATACCAATCCAATATACAGGCAAAATTAGAATTGCAATGTGGTCTGATTATGATGGACCGACGTATCTTGAGCCGATTAATAGAACCATTGACCGCAATTATTATAAAAATGATCAGACTTGTTCAATCTAACACACCTGTTCAAATCTGTTTAAATTTGATAAAAAATGCAGAGATGATCGAAATGCATGTTTCCTTTTTCAATCCACATATTTTGTCCCAAGAAACACATTTGGACTATCTTAATGAAGAAAAAAAAATAAATGCTTTATGTGCAGACATTAAACAATCATTTGAAGTACAAACGGGTTTATCTGTATTAATACGTTTTCCCCTGCATCTGCGCATTATACCTGGATATTGTGTTTCTATTGATGAACAGTTCTATATTATTCCCAGGTTCAATGTGAAGGATTGTCTTATAAATCTAAACCCATCCATGTGGCGTTGTGATGATAATTCAACCCTTTCTTTGCTTTATAATGAAAGATGTATTCCTGTTGTTGAAATTTCAAACACAGATTTAGACCATTTAAAAAATAAAAAAACATTGATTGTTTGCGAAGTAGGAAATCAACTTTTTGGATTGGCTGTTGATTCTCCGAAGATTCTTGAACGAGATGCGATATGTCAACCATTAAGTAAAAAATTGGATTTAAATCCATCAATTGTTGCCAATTGTCTACTGGATAAAGGACAAATTGCATTTGTTCCGAATATGGCTTATTTGGCTAATAAATTATTATAGAATTTTATTTGTTAACGTGTTTATTAGAAATAAAGTTACAAAAGAGTTAATGTATTCCCTAACAATGAAATCTCCACCAAAAATAACACCTTAAGAATAAGCACGACGATTGCATTTTTTGAAACTATATTATGGAGGTAAAAGTGTCCACGCAAAAAGCAGAAAAAGATGGCAAAGTCGATTTGGCTACATTTTATGTTGGTGAAGCCCTTTGTGGAATGGATATCCTAAAAATTCAAGAAATTAATAAAAACATGGAAATAACATCCGTTCCTAATTCCCCAGATTATGTAGTGGGGGTTTTAAATATGAGAGGCCGGATTGTAACAATAATAGATGTGTGCCGAAAATTAGGTTTGCAAAAATCAGCGAAAACAGACACTCAGCGAAATATTATTGTCAATTCCCAAAATGAATATATTGGCATGCTTATAGATAAGGTGGCAGAAGTTGTTCCAGCTGAGTGGCGGAAAGTAACACCTCCGCCATCAAATGTTCGAGGCGTTCAAGGTAAATACTTTGAAGGTGTATACAAAAAGGAGAATGCTTTAATTGCAATCCTTGATGTTGAAGAAGTGCTGAAAGATGAGAGTGTTTCCTAACTAACTTTGATATGAAGTGTTCGAAAAATTAGTTTCTCAATTTTATTTTGGGACATGACCTTAGCGGTTGAATAATTGGCGCGTAAGTTAATGTATCATTTAATGAGGAACTCATTTTTCAAGCATTCCTAATATGAACTCATATATGATACAAATTAACCCACAAGAATTACAGGTACTGATCACTTATATTTACGATATTTGTGGTGTGCACCTGGATAAATCAAAAGAATATCTTATAAAAACACGATTGGATACACTGGTATCAACTTACAAATGTGCATCATACAGTGAATTCTATTATCGGGCTCGTTCAGATAAAACAGGCAAGATAAATACAGATATTATCAATGCAATAACAACGCCTGAAACATTATTTTTTAGAGATAAACTGCCATTTGAAGTATTGCGTCATCGTTTGATCAATCAGTTGCTTCAAAAAAAAACGAGCAAAATAATGCCGGGTCAAATACGAATATGGAGTGCCGCAAGTTCGACCGGTCAAGAGATTTACAGCATAGCGATTATTATTCGGGAAACGATAGCAGATTTGAAAAAAAATCGCGTATCCTTATTCGCCACAGATATTTCCAATGTTGTGATTGACCTTGCAAAAGCAGGTCGATATAATAAGTTTGAAGTTTCCAGAGGACTCTCGAAACAACAACTTGACAGGTACTTCTTTGAAAAGGAACAATACTGGCAACTTAAAGACGATATTCGGCGTATGGTCAGGTTTCAAAAGCTCAATTTAATGAAACCCTTTGTCGGTCTGGGAACATTTGATATTGTGTTTTGCCGCAATGTTGCAATATATTTCACGCTGGATGATCGAAAAAAACTTTTTGATCGCATTGCAGACACCATTGCGCCCGAAGGCTATTTATTCATTGGTGCATCTGAATTTCTAACAGGTATTTGTGATAGATTTAAAGCTGTTCGTGAAGATAAAACGATTTATTATCAAAAAATAAAATAAAAAACGATGCCTTTGGCTTTAGGGCAATACTATGGAAATAAACATGCCAGAACATCCGACAATACTGATTGTTGATGATGTACCTATCAACTTGAAAGTATTGCGTGCACATCTTGAACCTTCAGGATACCATGTCCTTGAAGCTGGTAGTGGTCAAGATGCTTTGATTCAAGCAGATAATCAACCCGATTTGATTCTTTTGGATATCATGATGCCAGGCATGGATGGGATGGAAACCTGCCAGAGATTAAAAGCCAATCCAGAAACACAAGATATTCCTGTTATATTTTTGTCCGCACTTACAGATCCTGAGAGTCGAACAGGTGCACTTGCCATTGGGGGGGTGGATTTTATTATCAAGCCTTTTGATGAAGAAGAACTTATTGCACGGGTTCAAATCCATTTGACATTAAGATATCAGAAAATACAATTGGAAAAATATGCTGCTGAACTTGAACAAATGGTTGAAGACCGAACCCGCCAATTGGTCCATGCTGATCGGCTTGCAACATTGGGTACATTTTCCGCAGGGATGGCCCATGAAATTAATAATCCCAACACATTTATTGCTGGAAATGTTCAAGTGCTGCAATTATTCTGGAAAATAGCCGGGCCTATCCTTCAAAAGCATGTACATGAGGACAAAACAGGTCGTCTACAAAAAATGCTTGGTGAAATTAGCCATGTTTTTGAAGATATGCTTGAAGGCAGCCGAAGAATTTCCACTATTGTTAATAGTCTCAAAACTTACGCACGTCAGGGCGGCGTTATGAAAGAAAATATAAAACTTGTCGCTATCGTTGATGATGCATTAAAACTCTTGCAGCATCGTCTAAAAAAAGCGGTTATAATTAATAAACAAGTATCGGATGATTTGATTATTTATTGTGATTTCCAAAGCCTGTCGCAGGTGTTTGTTAACCTGTTAAACAATTCCATTGATGCACTTGATGAAAAACCAGGTACAATTGAAATAATTGCACAACAAAATAACAATCAAATATTGATTCAAATTAACGATACAGGGTCAGGCATTCCGGAAAGATTTGCAGATAAAATTTTCGATCCATTTTTTACCACCAAAGGAAAAGCCAGGGGAACAGGGCTTGGACTTTCCATTGTAAAAGGTATCATTGAAAAACATGAGGGAAAAATTGCATTGCGCAAATCCCAGAACACTGGCGCGAGCTTTATGATCACTTTGCCTTTGTCGTGCCAGTCATGATTAAGGAGACACTTGTCATGTCAAATAAAATTCAAATACTTGTTGTTGATGATGAAAAAGAAATTTTAAAAAGCATTGAACGTTATTTTTCTTTTTTTGATGACGTTGAAATGCTTTTTGCATCAACATATGAACAGGCCATTGATCTTATGGAGAAGTATCATCCACGAATGTATATTTTGGATATCAACCTTCCAGATGGTAATGGCTTAAAACTGGTAAAAATAATTAAGCAGCACTCAGCAGCCAATCAGGTTATAATGATAACTGGCGCAAGCGATTTGAGCCGAGTTTTTGAAGCGCTTGAATCTGGTGCAAATGATTATTTAACCAAACCATTGGATATGGCAATATTGAGATCCATTGTATCTGAGGCAGTTGAACGATTTCAACGCTGGTATGATTTAATTAAGCTGGAACTTCAGATTAAACAAAGAGATTGATATATCGCATAGTTGTGTTGCAAAATAATTCATTTGTTTTTCATACTAAACTATGATAATGTTTTCGATTACAGAATAATTATCGTGATAGTATCTTCATATGTTAGAAATAGTTTTATTATTCAAACCCTTATAACTGTCACGTATCAATTTGTTCATAATACTCGAGGAAAAATTCCTCAATAAGGAGGTTCAGTATGAGTGCGTTTGATTCCAAACAGATAGAAACGCAAACAGAAGCAACCGAACTGGTTCCACAGACGGATAAAGGCGTTTCACAGTTAACGAGTGAAACCGATGAAAAAGAAAAACTTTCAACCATTAGAAATATTTTGTTGGGCGGACAAATACAACAATATGATTCTCGATTTACTGAGCTTGAACAACGTTTTGAAAAAATTAAAGATGATTTGTTTGATCAAACAAAAAATACATTGTCCGGCCTTGAAAAAAAGATATCGACAGAATTTGAAACATTGACACAGCGGATTACAGATTTGGTCGCCCAGGAATTTGGAACCTATACTCAAAAACTTGATGCTGAAAAAAAGGAACGATATACATCTATCGAAAAATTTGTTTCCAGACTGGATCAACTGGAAACAGTTGCTCAATCACAATTCAATGATCTTAAAAATCAGGTTCAAGGAATAGAATCAACGCTTCAGCAAAAAATTTCAGATCAGGTCGGCATGATGAAAGCAGATATACAAACTGAATTTGATACCTTGACAACAAATATTCATGAAAAGATTAACCAACAGACTCAGAAAAAAATTGAACGTACTGAATTAGTAAACTTTTTCAAGGATATGGCAGATCGATTCAGTATATAATGCTTGCTAAGCCAATGATTGTTTGGCGAGAACTGAAAAAAAATATTATTGTCCGGAGGTTGTATGGCCACTGAATTTCCACCACAAACACTCCCGCAATCCGATACGCAGGAGTTGGATGAATTAAGAGAACTGCTCCTGGGACCGGAAAAAAGAGATTTGCATCATGTGAAAAAACGCCTTGATGATCCAACGCTACGTGCATTGGAAATCAGCCGTGTGCTTCCAGAAGCAATCGCTCATCGTGTATCAAGAGATAAAAAACTGTCAAAGGCGCTTCATCCGGTAATTGAAGATAGTGTAGATTCGTATTTGCGTACGCATTCTCAAGCAATATCAGATGCCATTACGCCCATCGTGGGCGAAAGCCTTAAGACGGCACTTTATATAAAAGTACGAAACAAACTTGAAGCCGTTAATAGCTTTCTCATTCGTAACTTTTCCCTGAAAGGCATAAAATGGAGACTGGAATCTTTTCGTTCAAAAAAATCCATTGATGAAATCGTTCATTTTCATACCCTGAGATATCGTGTTGAACAGGTTTTTATCATTCATCGGGATACCGGAAAAGTTTTACAGCATGTTTCTGAATTTAAGGATGAAGCCATTGAAGAAGCCAATATGTTTTCAGAGACGCTAAAGGCCATTCAGGCCTCAGCGACACATGAAAATGATCCATTGGTTAATACGATTCAGTTGGGTAATCATACAGTTTGGGTTGAACAAGGCAACTATTTAATGCTTGCGGGAGTGATTCGGGGCACACCATCATATGAACTTCGTCAGGTTTTAAAGAAAACACTCCATAAAATTGAAGATGATTATCGGGAAGAAATTCGTAATTTTAATAATGATGCCACGCCATTTCAATCGTGTGATGACTTGCTCAAATCCTGTTTAAAAGTTGAATATGGAAAAAAAGAAACCAATTTAACCCCCTTATGGTTTGCCATTGGTGTTGTACTATTTTTTATATTTGTATGGTGTTTTTTTTCTATTAGAAATTCGATGATATGGAATAACTATATTGATCATCTTAACAAAGCCCAAGGAATTGTTGTTACAAAACATGAAAAACATGGCAGTCAATATTATGTATCTGGTTTAAGAGACCCCATGGCAATAGATCCAAAACGTCTCTTAGCTGAATTTAATATTGATCCTGCCAATGTTATATCGGAATGGGAACCATATTATGCGCTTCATGAAGGCATCATCAGCAAACGCGCTCGAAAGATACTCAATGCGCCAAATACTGTTTCATTTAGAAACAGGGATGGCGTATTATATGTTTCTGGTTTAGCATCAAAATCCTGGATTCAATCTGCACGAGAAAAAGCGGTATCAATTCCAGGTGTTATGCAGTTCAAAGAAGAAAATCTGTTTGATATCAATGCCAGCGAATTATTTCTGGCAAGGGTCAGTGTTCAGCTAGAGCCACCGCAATCTGTGTATATGACTTTCGATGATGGTACTTTAACGCTGTCTGGTTCGGCTTCACATCAATGGATCAATGAAATGAGGCAGAAAGTGCGTACCATTCCAGGCGTTGTCAGGGTAAACGATAGAAACCTTGTCGATATTGATGTGAGTGAGTTGGCCTTGATTAAAGAGCGCATTGAGGGGCACATTTTTTTATTTCGTGTGGGGGGTGCCGTTCCTGTTCCCAATCAAGAAAAAATGATACGTGAATTATCCCAGGAAATCCTCAAACTGAATAAGATAATCAATAAAGTTGGCAGGGGCCATATTGAAATTGTGGGCCATACAGATGATTCAGGATCAGAAAAAGCAAATTTGAAACTGAGCCAACAGCGTGCGGAGACAGTATTATCACTATTACGCAAGACAGGAATCAATACGCGTTACTTAACAGCTATTGGTGTTGGTGATAAAGAACCTCTGCGAAAATCAATGTCATCCATAGATCGTGAAATGAATCGAAGTGTTACATTCAGAGTGTTGTTTCACTAATTATCAATGGAAAGCAATTCAGTAATAATTGAAGAAGCGTATGAAAGGAAATAAGTATGTTTTGGATGAATGCTTCCCTAATAATTGTTGTTGGTACTCCAATTCTCATTACAAATATTACAAAAAACAATCCTTAGATTATTAAGGATGTTTTGATAAAGCCGCTCCACGCGGCATATTTTTATTATAATGAGGAGGCTTTCTAAATGAAAAAATTTTTGTTCATTTTTATTTCATTAACATTAATTGTTCCCCAGGCTTATGCATTAAAAATAGCCGGGATCAAATTGCCAGACAAGTTAGAAGCTGATGGCAGCCCATTAATTCTAAATGGTGCTGGGCTTCGAAAAAAGTTTTTTTTCAAAGTTTATGCAGGCGGACTGTATATTAAGAAAAAGTGCTCAGATCCGAAAACAATAATTGATGCTGATGAAGCCATGATTATCCGAATGCATTGGCTTTATGATGGTGTCGCTGCTGAAAAAATTACAGCTGCCTGGGATCGTGGTTTTGAGGCTGGAACCGGCGAAAACGTAAAGAATATTCAACAAGAGATAAAAACATTCAATGGCTTTTTTTCAAGTGAAGCAAAAGAAAATGATATCTATGATATTATCTATACACCCAAAAATGGCTTGCAGGTTGTTATGAATGGAAAACTGAAAGGTACAATAAAAGGATTGACCTTTAAAAAAGCTGTTTTTAGCATATGGTTGGGAAACAATGATGAATTAAGCAGTGTTAAGCAAGGTATGCTGGGAAATTAATATGTATTACCGGGTGTCATCCACAAAAATACTTAGTTGAATAGTGGATGCCCCGGTTTTTTGTTTAGGTAAGATATTTAAACGATAACTTGATTCGCGCACGATAGCTGGTTACTTTACCATTGTCCAATTTTACGTCAAGGCGGTCTACTTCAGCAACCCTTACCTCCTTGAGGCTTTTTGCTGCTGACTCCACAGCACTTTTTGCGGCATCTTCCCATGATGTCGAACTCGTTCCTACTAACTCAATAATTTTGTACAGACTGTTTCCCATTTTTCCTCCTTTTTTAATATAATCGTTATGTTTAACAAAGGGATTCTCAAAGAATAAGTTCCTCGTTTGCAAAAATCAGACATGTCCGATTTGTCCAAATGGAAGACTTATCTCTAGAGGTAACCCAAGGCAATTAATGTATGCCTATTAAATGAATTATGTTCAAAACTTTATTTGTTTTGTAATAAATTGTCAAGGGAATAATTTTTTTATTCATTTAATCTCAACCTGCATTTCAAAGACTTTCTGTCTTTCCTGCTGAAGAAGGCTTTGCCACGCTGAAGCCACTCTTGTTGCTTCCAAACGATCCTGATAAAGAAGATAGGCTTTCTGGTCATTTGAAAAATGATTTAGTGTTTCCATGGCTTTTATGATCTCCTTTGTTTTTATGTTTTCTGGTAAATCTTTCAATTCAAGATTTTGACCTTCTTTGAAAAAAAAGTCAATTCTATCCAAGAAAAAAACTATTCCTTGCTATCTCTATCAAAAAATGTAAAGATATAATAATTGAATGATGTGAAAATAATAAAAACGCTTTGCGAAAATGAATACTTCATAAAAAATTTGAAAACGCAAAATGAATTCACTAAAAACACTACTTAAACAACTAAAATCCAAATCCAATATTTCATGTTCAGGTCTGTCAGGATCATCCCTGGCTATGACTATCACCCAAATCTATCAGTTTCAAAAAAAATGTATTCTTAGTGTCGTCCCTACAGATCGACAGGCTGAAACCCTGATGGATGATATCAGTTACTTTATGGGCAATAACAAAATTCCGCTCTATTATTTTCCAGCAAATCCCGCACTCCCCTCAGATTTTATGAGATATCAGAATAAAAATGCTGCACGTCGCATCCGAATTTTATATGACCTCATAATCGGCGAAACATCACCGGTTGTTATCACTACCGCAGAGGCTTTATCACAATTCATTGTCCCCAAAAAAGCCTTGGCAGAATATGCAGAGTTGATCATTGAAGGGGAAGACATTAATCGAGAAGACTTGATTCGAAGACTGGTGGCAGGCGGCTATTCCCACGAACTTATTGTTGAGGAGCCGGGGGACTTTTGTGTTCGAGGGGGGATACTGGATGTCTTTTCAACGCTTTATGATGATCCTTTACGAATAGAATGGTTTGGAGAAACAATAGATTCCATACGTTTTTTTTCCAATAAATCACAAAGAACCATCCGAAAAATTTCTGAAGCCACAATTGTTCCAGCCCGTGAAAGCATTATTTTTCCTGATAACGAAACAATATTGTTGCATAATATTCGTCAGTACGCAACGAATATGGGCATCCCACCATCTAAGATTCGTGCTATGATCGATCAAATCAAGGAAGAAAAAAACTTTTCTGTACTTGATGGTTTGATTTCATTTGTTTATGATGAAATGAGTCACTTGATTGATTATCTTCCCTTGGATTCTATTCTTATACTTAACGCACCTTCGAGTTTGGAAAGAGAAGCGACTGATGTCTTTTATCATGCCGAGCAAAACTTTATTGCTGCGAAAGATGAAAATCGCCTGTGCGTCCATCCAGAAAAAATATTTCAATCCTGGCCAGATGTGATGGAAAAGATCACACAAAGACATTTTTTGCAAATCAATGAACTCAAATCCGAGTCTCCACGCGACAACGTTACGCAAATACAATTCTCAATAACTGATAATTTGTCCCTTAAAAGCCAACTTAAAGAGCAGCGCGATAAAGACCATCTGCTTCAACCATTAGTGGATTGGATTGGTGAGCAGGTGTCTCATGGATGTCTGTCCTTACTGCTATGTCGCAGTAAGAATCAGGCCAGACGTCTGGAATCTTTGTTAAAACCATATGGGCTTCATTTACATCTTACTGAAATCATACCTGATTTGAACCGAAGCAAGGGAAGCGTTTACATATGCCTTGGACAGATTTCATCGGGTTTTGTTTGGGAAGATGTCCAACTTGCCATTGCATCTGAGGATGAAATATTTGGCCCCAAAAAACGACGTCGAAAAAAGACACCCTCCAGAGTTCAGACAGAACTTATTTCTTTTCAAGATTTGAATCATAATGATCTGGTTGTTCATATAGAGCATGGAATTGGCCAATATCAAGGATTGATAAAACTGGGGCATAATGGCGTTGAAAATGATTTTATTTTGCTCTCCTATAAAGATGGAGATCGACTCTATTTACCGGTTGAGCGCATGGATATGATCCAGAAGTATATGGGTGTTGAAGGCTTTACCCCTACACTTGATAAAATGGGGGGGAAATCCTGGGAAAAAGTTAAGGAAAAAGTCAAAAAATCAGCGGAAAGAATGGCAAAAGAACTACTGGATTTATATGCTGTACGAAAAGCCAATAAAGGCTATGCATTTGCACCTGACGATTTTCTTTATCATGATTTTGAAGCTCAGTTCGAATATGAAGAAACGCCAGATCAGTTAAAAGCAATCAACCAGGTATTAAATGATATGGAGCAAGACACCCCCATGGACCGGCTGATATGTGGTGATGTGGGATATGGTAAAACTGAAGTTGCCTTAAGAGCATCCTTTAAAGCAGTGAATGATAACAAGCAGGTGGCCATGCTTGTGCCAACAACCTTGCTTTGTGAACAACATCTGGCAACTTTTCAAAAAAGATTTGAGAATTATCCCATTCGTGTTGAAGGCCTCAGCCGATTCAAGACACCAAAGGAACAACGTCAGATTGTCCAAGACCTTTCTGAAGGTCGTGTAGACATTGTCGTTGGCACCCATCGCCTGCTTCAAAAAGATATTCAATTCAAGGATATTGGCCTTTTAATCATTGATGAAGAACAGCGCTTTGGTGTACGTCACAAAGAAAAAATTAAGCGATTTCGAAAAACAATGGATGTACTGGCATTGACTGCAACTCCAATTCCACGTACATTGCACATGTCTTTGTTGGGGATTCGAGATATCAGTATCATTTCTACACCGCCTGAAGCACGTCAACCCATTACGACCTATGTGACACAATTTGATGGAATT
>Ga0272440_1000779_pt1 | contig 26760 bp, 13 predicted proteins | sample SSMMMBAug17_FD_192440 | JGI IMG/M metagenome (GOLD analysis project Ga0272440, IMG submission 192440) | Marine sediment archaeal communities from Little Sippewissett salt marsh, Falmouth, MA, United States - SSM-MMB-Aug17 | ecosystem: Environmental > Aquatic > Marine > Wetlands > Sediment ...
AATTATTAACCACGAAATACACGAAATACACGAAATTATTAACCACGAAATACACGAAGAAATACTATTAGTGTTTTTTTTCGTGTATTTCGTGTGTTTCGTGGTTACCATCTCAGCAATTAAACAAGAACAATTATTAACCACGAAATACACGAAATACACGAAATTATTAACCACGAAATACACGAAATACACGAAATTATTAACCACGAAATACACGAAGAAATACTATTAGTGTTTTTTTTCGTGTATTTCGTGTGTTTCGTGGTTAACACCTCAGCAATTAAACAAGAACAATTATTAACCACGAAATACACGAAATACACGAAATTATTAACCACGAAATACACGAAGAAATACTATTAGTGTTTTTTTTCGTGTATTTCGTGTGTTTCGTGGTTACCATCTCAGCAATTAAACAAGAACAATTATTAACCACGAAATACACGAAATACACGAAATTATTAACCACGAAATACACGAAATACACGAAATTATTAACCACGAAATACACGAAGAAATACTATTAGTGTTTTTTTTTCGTGTATTTCGTGTGTTTCGTGGTTACTTCGTGTATTTCGTGTGTTTCGTGGTTACTTCGTGTATTTCGTGTGTTTCGTGGTTACTTCGTGTATTTCGTGTGTTTCGTGGTTACTTCGTGTATTTCGTGTATTTCGTGGTTACTTCTTGTATTTCGTGTATTTCGTGTGTTTCGTGGTTACCACAATGTATGTCTAGCTTGAACCCGCCATGCCAGAATTTAACATACCCTCAATAAATGGATCAATCACACCATCAAGGACACTATTTACATTTCCCACATCCAGCTTAATTCGATGATCTTTCACCATTTGGTAAGGATGAAGAAAATAGGAGCGAATTTGATTGCCCCAGGCAATGTCATCCTTTGAACTATGAATGGCATTCATTTCATCAACCTGTCTTTGTTTTTCCTGTTGATGAATTCTGGCTTTCAGCACCTTGAGCGCAATTTCCTTGTTTCGATGCTGTGATTTCTCCTGCTGGCACTGAACAACAATACCTGTGGGAATGTGCGTAATGCGAACAGCACTGCTTGTCTTATTTACATGTTGCCCCCCAGCACCACTGGCGCGAAAAACATCAATTCGTAAATCCTTTTCTTCAATATCCACAACAATTTCCTGGGATAACTCTGGAAAAACAAATACAGATGCAAAGGATGTATGACGCTTGCCATTGGAATTAAATGGTGAAATCCGCACCAATCGATGAATGCCTGTTTCAGATTTCAAATAGCCAAACACATAGTTGCCATTGGCTGAAAAAGTGACACTTTTGATACCTGCTTCATCACCGGGTTGCAAGTCAATTAGCTGGTTCTTGTAGCCATTACGTTCCACCCATCGGGAGTACATACGAAACAACATTTCTACCCAATCCTGGGCATCAGTGCCACCGGCACCAGCATTGATAGAGATAATTGCATTACTTCTATCGTTTTCGCCACTGAGTTTTTGGGCAATGGAAAACGTATTGATTTTCTTTTCCAGCAGCGTAATATCTTTCTGAATTTCCAGAAGTGAATCCATATCATCTTCTTCGGTGGCCATCTCAAGTAATAGGGAATTGTCTTCAATTTCCTTGTTCAAGGTTTCCCATTCTGATATGATTGATGATAAATACGTTCGCTCCTTCATAATTTTTGTGGATTCTTCATGATCATCCCAAAAACCATCTTTGCTGATGAGCTGTTCTATTTCGTCTAGTCGCTGTTTTTGCTGAGCAAGGTCAAAGACAACCTCTTAGGTTTTGTAGTTCTTCGTTTAATTGGGTAAGTGTTGTTTTAACTTCTCCAAACATATAGAATTCTCCTTTTTAATGTTTTTTAAATCTAAAGATATAAAAGAATAAAATAATAATATAGCATGAATCAACAATTCACTCAATAAATATCAGAAATGGCATGATTTTTGTTTTAAACACTTTAGATTATCGTACACCAACAACCAAAGGAACATATATGAAAATATGGAATGTATTTGTATTGTCAATTATTTTTATCATTTCTATTGCGTCGTCATTGTTGGCTTATGATTTATTAAATCCCTTGTCTGGCGTGCAATTACACGGCTTTATATCTCAAGGTTATGTGTTTAGCAAATCACATAATTTTTTATTTGATGACATAGATCATGGCTCCTTTGAATTCAATGAATTGGGTGTAACAGTTTCTAAAAAACTGAATGACAGACTTCACCTGGGAATTCAGTTTTTTTCTCGAGATCAAGGGAATATTGGTAACAACGATCTGGTTATAGATTGGGCCTATGCAGACTATCATTATAAGGATTATCTGGGAATACGTGTTGGCAAACTGAAAATGCCCCTGGGATTTTACAACGAAACCCGGGATATTGATATTTTAAGAACCTGCATATTCCTGCCTCAAAGCGCATATCTGGAATACTATCGTGATGTTCTTGGCGGGCTTCATGGTATTGGTTTTTATGGTAATTTGCCATTAGATTGGGGGAGCGATATCAGTTATCAACTTCTGGCTGGCACTTTAAAAATTGATCAGAATGGCGGTGTGACCACCCTTTTGAATAATGAAGCCAGTATTGAGACCCACCCTTTATTAAACATTCATTCTTATTCGGTCAATAATTGCATCAATGGTATGATTGTATTCAGTCCATTCCCCGGGCTGAAATTGGGATCCAGTTTTATTCAAACTGCCACCAAAGTCAAAGCAGATTTAAATCCTGACTTAATGAAAACCTTTGCAAGGGATATGGATTATGCCCTATTGTATTACAAAGGATTGATTGATCCTGACTCAATCATGTTAGATCGTATTGAAAAAGGGACTCTCGCAATGTTTGCAGGTTCACCCCTTGAAGCTGAGGTGGATAATGTTTTGGCGTTTATGCATTCAGTGGAGTTGAGCATAGATCGACTGGTCATCATGATGGAATATTACAATTACACATACGATATCAAACTAAAAATTCCTGACAGCCTCACATTATTTGATAACGATTTTTTCACACTCGGTTATTACGCCAATATTGTCTACCGGTTTAGTGATATGGTAGAAACAGGTATCTACTATTCTGTCTTGCAAGACAATGGATGGGACCAGTCAGGTGATCGTTTTGCCAAAAAAGGGGAGCAAAGACATCAAACCTGGTTGAAAGATTTATCGCTGTCCATTCGTTTTGATGTCAATGACAGCTGGACTTTTAAGCTTGAAAACCACTGGATGAATGGAACCGCATTTCTGATGCATGCGAATAACCCTGATAAGAGATATGATTTGGGCCAATATTGGCAAATGTTTGCCGCCAAGATGACTTTTCATTTTTAACACTTTTCAAGTACAATTTATCTTATAGGTTTGATACCGGTTTTTGTTTGGAGGGCGAACATAAGGTTCGCCCCTACATTGGTTTTGCTCATAGATTTGATACTGTTTTTTGTTCGAGGCGAACATAAGGTTCGACCAACCAGACGAATAACAAAATATTTACGACGATCTACCCGAAAATTTATGACCGCTACTTACTGCATTTTCATTAGAGTGTAACCAAAATAGACTGAATTTTGGGGAACACGATCCTTATTTCTTGACATAAAATCTTATAATATAACATTTTATATCAAAAAATAAGGTCATGTCCCCGGAATTCAGTCTATTTTGGTTACACGCTTTTCATTAAACCTCTCTTTTAATCTTATTTTTGTCATATCTATTTGATATTTTTGATTTAATTAATATTTGATTTTATATATAAAACATGCTACAAGTAGTAATTCCATTAAAAATGGCCATGGGGCTCCAATAAGCACAACAGAATTCACTGGTCGATTTTATAACAATTTGTTTGTGGAGCCATAAAATAAAAATTGAACGAAATGTGAATTTTATAACAAGACACTATAAGTCCCGATAGGGACGACAGATAATAGCCTGGTTTGTCAACCCCAGGCGGTCGTGCTGGAACCAAAATTCTTCAATACCAGGTGGTTGAACATAGCCCGGAAGGCTATACTTTAACCAACCCGAAAACTTATGATCGCTTACTTAACAAAAGGAGACCAAAATGCAACAATGGAATCCCGGCCAATTATTACAAACATCCGGTAGCTACTGGATGGGCTGTACACTTCATGCAGGCGTAAAGCTTGATATTTTTTCAACCATTGCCCAAGAGCAAAAAACTGCCAGAGAGATTTCCTCATTAATTCATACAGATCTCGATGGAACATCACGCCTTTTGGATGCCCTGGTTGCCATGGGCTTATTGACAAAGCATAATGGTGATTCATATGCCAATACGCCTGAAAGCGCCATGTATTTACAGAAATCATCTCCCAAATATATCGGCTATATGATCATGCATCACCATCATCTGGTTGAGAGCTGGTCAAAACTGGATCAGGCTGTGACCACAGGAAAACCGGTTCGGGACAGTGCTTCTCACTGTGATGGTATTGTTAGAGAAAGCTTTCTCATGGGCATGTTCAATAATGCCATGATCGTCGCGCCAATGATTACAGAAGCAATTCATATTGCCAATAAGCATCATTTGTTGGATCTGGGCGGTGGTCCGGGTACGTATGCCATTCATTTTTGTCAAAAAAATCCATCTTTAAAAGCCACTATTTATGATCTTAGCACAACAAAACCTTTTGCAGAAAAAGTGATCAGCCAGTTTGGTATGGACCAACGAATTGACTTTATTGGCGGGGATTATGTCCATGATAATATTCCAGGATCATATGATGTTGCCTGGTTATCACATATTCTCCATGGAGAAGGTCCTGAAGATTGTCAAAACATTATATCCAAAACTGTGTCTGTGTTAAATCCCGGGGGAGTGATACTGATACATGATTTTATATTAAATAACACAAAGGATGCTCCTGTATTTCCATCCTTATTTTCGTTGAATATGCTCGTTGGCACTGAAAATGGTCGGGCTTATGCTGAAAAAGAAATTGGAGATATGCTTGCCAAGGCCGGTGTTGAAAATATCCGCCGGATAACAATCAATACACCCAATGATTCTGGCATTATTATCGGAGAACGACCATAACCATGCAGAATAAAACAATCCAAATTTATACAGATGGCGCCTGCAAATCAAATCCCGGCCCGGGGGGTTGGGGCGCAGTTATACTGCATCCGGACCAATTACCACTGACAATCAATGGCGGTGAAATCAATACAACCAACAACAGCATGGAACTTATGGCTGTTATTAAGGCACTGGAAAACATTCAGACCAATAATAATGACATTATCCTATATACAGATTCCAAATACATCCAAAATGGCATCACCAAATGGATTACCAATTGGAAAAAAAATAACTGGCAATCCAGCCAGGATACTCCGGTTAAAAATCAGTCCCTTTGGAAACGTTTGGACGAAAATGCCAAAAAGCAGAATATCCAGTGGGAATGGGTCAAAGGTCATGCGGGCAATCAATGGAATGAAAAAGCAGACCAATTGGCCAGAGAAGCAATCCCCAAATCAGACTCGTCTGATTCCCCAAAAAATGAAAAACTGCCCCTGGAAGATACAAATGCCATTCACATTTTTACTGGCGTGGCGTTTTCTACAAAATCAAAACAGGGCACATGGGCAGCCTATCTTCGATATAAAAATCATACAAAACATATTTCTGGAACAATGGAAAACACCAGCAGTAATCAGATGCATATTCTTTCTGCTACAGGCGGACTTCAACTCATTAAGAAACAATATCATATACATATGTACACACTGTCCGATTACCTTAAAGATGGCGCATCCATATGGATCAACAACTGGCATAGAAATGACTGGACAACCAAAGAAGGCACGCCAGTCAAACATAAAGATTTGTGGATAAAACTTCAAAATTTGACAAAATTGTATAAAATATCATGGCATCTTGTTTCTAAACAATCCTTGCCTGAGGAAATTACAATTGCAAAAAACCTGGCACAGCAGTGTCTTCAAAAAACTGGATAAGGATGTCTGCCTTATACTTCAGGCCACATAAACTTATACTTGCTTTTTTTCCAAAAAAATGAGATACCCCACGAAAAAATTTACTGTAAAATCTAATATGAAACAATCAATTCAACAATTAATCAATCAACTAAAATCCAAAAACAGTGTTACCTGTTCCGGCCTTTCTGGATCATCCCAGGCAATGCTAATCAAACAGATTTACCAGGATTGTAAGCAGTGCCTTGTTATAGTTGTTCCCACAGACCGCCAGGCTGAAACCTTGTTGGACGATATCACGTTCTTTCGGGGAAATACAAATATCCCATTATACCATTTTCCAGCAAACCCGGCACTTCCTTCAGATTTCATGAGCTATCAGAATAAAAATGCGGCCCAGCGTATCCGGATTTTGTACGACCTGATTGCGGGTCTCACACCACCAGTTATAATCACCACAGCTGAAGCGTTATCTCAGTATATTGTTCCCAAAAAAGCCCTTGCAGATTATGCTGAACTTATTATTCAAGGTGAGGATATCAATCGAGATGAGTTGATCAAGCGCCTGATTGCTGGTGGCTATTCTCATGAACTGATTGTTGAAGAACCCGGTGATTTCTGTGTTCGCGGTGGTATTCTGGATGTTTTTTCCACCCTTTATGATGATCCCATCCGCATGGAATGGTTTGGAGAAACAATTGATTCCATGCGTTTCTTTTCACATAAAAACCAGAGGACCATTAAAAATATTACCGAAGCCACCATTGTTCCGGCACGTGAAAGTATTATTTATCCTGAAAAAGAAACCATTTTGTTACATAATATTCGTCAATACGCTACTCAACTGGGGATTCCATCTTCTAAAATTCGTTCCTGGATAGATCAAATCAAGGAAGAAAAAAATTTTTCGGTTTTGGATGGACTTATCTCATTTGTGTATGAGGATATGAATCTATTGTTTGACTATATTGATTCAAATACCTTGTTCATTCTCAGTTCACCATCCAGTCTGGAACGTGAAGCAACGGATGCCTTTTACCATGCCGAACAAAATTTTATTGCAGCAAAAGATGAAAAACGTTTATGTGTCCCACCAGATAACATCTATTGTGCCTGGTCAGCAATCTATGAAAAAATTGTCACAAAGCATTTCTTGCAGATCAATCACATTCAAACCGAATCTCATAATATTGATAACAACGATTCCCTCCCTGTTCAATTTTCTATTGAAGACAACCTTGACCTAAAAAGCCAGTTAAAAGAACAACGCGATAAAGAACATCTGCTGCAACCCCTTGTGGATTGGATCAACGTACAAAAAACCAATGGATCCCTGACACTGCTTATCTGCCGGAGTAAAAATCAGGCCAGACGCCTTGAATCCCTGCTAAAACCTTATGGTGTTGACCTTCATCTAACCGAAATCATTCCAGATTTAAACAAAAGCTATGGCAAAACTTATATTTGTCTGGGCCAGATATCTTCAGGCTTTATTTGGGAAATGGCCAGAATTGCCATTGCATCTGAGGATGAAATATTTGGCCCCAAACGACGTCGAAAAAAAAACAGACAATCAAAAGTTCAAACAGACCTCCTTTCTTTTCAAGATTTAAATCTGGATGATTTAGTGGTCCACATTGAACATGGCATTGGCCAGTACAAAGGATTGATTAAATTACGTCATGGCGGAGTTGAAAATGATTTTATTTTAATTACATATAAAGATAAAGACCGACTGTATCTGCCAGTTGATCGTCTGGATATGATTCAAAAGTATATGGGGGTAGAGGGTGTTGCGCCCACACTGGATAAAATGGGCGGTAAAAGCTGGGAAAAGGTCAAAGAAAAGGTTAAAAAATCCGCAGAAAAAATGGCCAAAGAACTGTTGGATTTGTATGCCGCCCGAAAAGTCAATAAAGGTTTTGCTTTTTCACCAGATGATTTCCTTTTTCAGGATTTTGAAGCCCAGTTTGAATATGAGGAAACCCCTGATCAACTCAAAGCCATCGAACAGGTATTGAAAGACATGGAGCAAGATACCCCAATGGACCGGTTGGTCTGTGGGGATGTGGGATATGGCAAAACAGAGGTCGCCCTGCGAGCCTCATTCAAGGCTGTTCAAGATAACAAACAGGTGGCCATGCTGGTCCCAACGACCCTTCTTTGTGAACAACACCTGGCTACATTTCAGGCAAGATTTGAAAATTATCCTGTGCGGGTGGAAGGTCTCAGCCGATTTAAAACGAACAAGCAACAACGTAAGATTGTACAAGACCTTGCTGAAGGCCGGGTGGATATCGTCATTGGCACCCATCGGTTACTTCAAAAAGATATCCAGTTTAAAGATATTGGCTTGCTAATCATTGATGAAGAACAACGATTCGGTGTGCGTCATAAAGAAAAAATAAAACGCTTTCGCAAAACGATGGATGTTCTGGCATTGACTGCCACTCCTATTCCGCGGACTTTGCATATGTCCATGTTGGGCATTCGGGATATCAGTTTAATATCTACACCACCTGAGGACAGACAACCCATCACAACCTATGTCACCCAGTTTGATGGTATTGTGGTTGCACAGGCCATTCGTAAAGAAATCGCCCGGCAGGGACAAATATTTTTTATTCACAATAATATCAATACGATATACTCAATTGCATCCTATTTGCAGAAATTGGTTCCTGAAGTTCGCCTGGCAGTTGCCCATGGACGTATGAGCGAATCAGAACTGGAATCTGTTATGGTAGATTTTCTCAAGCATCAATTAGACTTGATTGTTTGCACAACGATTATTGAGTCTGGTATTGATATTCCATCAGCCAATACCATATTTATTAATCGGGCGGAACGTTTTGGTCTGTCTCAAATATATCAACTAAGGGGTCGAGTTGGCCGCAGTGGTGATGTTGCATTTGCATATTTGTTTGTCCCACCCGAATCCCATCTGAAAAAAAATGCCATGAAACGCATGAAAGTACTCATGGAAAACAGTGACCTGGGTGAAGGTTTCAAACTGGCCATGAGTGATCTTCAGATTCGAGGCGGCGGGGCAATTCTAGGCGCTGAACAATCTGGTCATATTGCTGCTGTTGGCTATGAAATGTTTTTGGAGTTAATTGAGCAGGCTGTTCAGCAGCAAAAGGGAAAAGAAGTTTTACCGCCCCTGGACCCAGAAATCAATGTGCCCTGGCCTGTGTTCATTCCAGAATCATATATATCGGATATTGATCAACGATTGCTCATTTATCGGCGTCTTTCAAAGATGACACAGATTGCACAAATTGCAGACCTGAAAAAAGAATTGATTGATCGGTATGGCAAACTGCCTGTTGAAGTGAGTAATTTGTTATCAAAAATATTGATCAAAGTCCTGGCAAAGCAAGCTGGGCTCAAACGTGTGGATTTTGGAACCGATCGTCTGGTGGTGTATTGTGCCAAAAAATATCAAAAGAACCCACAGACTCTCATTGACTGGGCATTAACAAACCCCATGAAGTTCCAAATGCTTAAAAATGATGGCCTGAGTATCATGTTTGATTCAGACACAGGGGTTCGTGTTCAGGCAAAAAATATCTTGAAAGAAATCGGGCGACGTGTTAATATGGAAATTTTAAATTAATTCATTTGAGTGAAACCAAAATAGACGTCTATCTTGGTTTCACTCAATTAGTTTGCTTAACCAAACAATATGATATGCGAAATAAAACAATTTATAGATATTTTTTCATTGGAATAATAATCTTGCATATGTGTTTCAATTCATGTGGTCGAGTCCCCAAAAACGACCAGGTTGTCATTCGCGCGGGAAAAAGCGTCGTGACAGGCGAATATCTTGATCAAGTAATTGAAATTGCAAAGACATCTTATCCCAAGAACATAACAGACCACCAATTGCAGCAATTACGCAAAAAAGTGATCACAGAATTGATGGAAGAGGTATTAATTATTGAGCGGGCGCGGGAATTGGGACTTTTGGTTTCAAAGGATGAGTTGGATTTGGCAATTACCAATATTCGGAAAGATTATCCAGAAAAAACGTTTGAAACAATGCTGTTGGAACAGGCCATTCCTTATCATTTATGGAAAGAACGATTACAAAAGCAATTGCTCATAGAAAAAACCATTGAACAGGATTTGCAAAAAAATATCTCAGTCAGTCAGGCAGATATTGATGCCTTTTATCAACGATATCCCAAACAATCCATTGCCCCGCTTGCGGATCATCCTTTAAAAAATGAGGCATATAAAATACCTGAAAATAATAGTGGTATTATTACATTTATAAGAAAAGAAAAAATTGAGGATACATATCCCCGCTGGATTAAAGAATTAAAAGAGCGATATGGATTATATTTGAGTTTTGACAAACAAGACAGGAATAATAACACATGAAATATCGCATTATTATTGGATTCATCATACTGAACATGGCCTGTAATATTCAGGCAGAGCTTGTGGATCGGATATTGGCAGTTGTGAACAATGATATTGTTACATTGTCTGAATTTAATAAAACATATGCCAGGCTTGCAATGCAAATTCGAGCATCAGATTACAGTCAGGCCCAGCAGCGTGATTTGCTGTCTGATCTAAATGCGAAAGTTCTGGATACCTTAATTGAGGAAATGCTCACTGCCCAGCAAGCCAGTACATTTGAGATTGAAGTGAATGAAAAAGAAATTGATTCAGCAATTAACGAGATAAAATCAAGACACCACTATACAGATGATGAATTCGAAAATGTTCTTTTAATGCAAGGGTCAAATATCAAAGAATACCGTGAGCATATCCGAAAGCAGAAAATTCAATCTCGGTTGGTGGGGATTATGGTTCAATCAAAGGTTGTTATCACAGACGATGATGTCAAGGCATATTATGACAGTCATCCGGAACAATTTCAGTCCAAAACAACCTATCATTTGAGAACGATCATTAAGCGATCAACATCTGATAATGCCTACACTGAGATGGAACAAGCATTGACAGCATTTTCTGCTGGCACTCCATTTACCGAACTGGCCAGACAATACGCTGATCCCCCATTTAATGAAACTGGCGGACTATTAGGCAGCTATTCTTTGGATCAGTTATCAATGCAAATTCAGGACGCCATCAAAGATCTTCAAACTGATAGTTGCTCCAAAGTATTAAAAAGCGACCAGGGACTTCAGATTTTGTATGTTGAGAATATCACTCAAGAAGGTGGACAAACGCTGGATGAGGCAACTATCAATATTCGAAATTTATTGTATCAGACAAAAATGGAACAGCGGTATCATGCATGGATTGATGACTTAAAAGAAAAGTCGCATATTAAAATTCTTGATTAATGTTTTTTTTTATGATGAACACATTATATTCTTGAAAAATGCAATAAAATTTGTATATTGCAATTTTGAGAAATAAACGAACGATTCCAAAATACTCTTATTTTGGATATTTATTATTTAACCATGCTCGATAGACAGTTGAGCATAGCGGAAATAAAGTGAAATCATGAACGATCAATCAAATACGCATAATGTATATTCAGATGGTTCCTTAGGCGCTTTTTTACGATCTGAGCGTGAAAAACAAGGCCTGAATTTAAATGATATCTTTCAAGTTACCAAAATCAGGCCCAATATTTTGGAATATATTGAAAGCGACCAGTTTGATCGGGTATCAACTTCTGATCTTTTCCTGATCAGTTTTTTGAAAGCATATTCTCAAGCACTCAAGCTAGATCCCGATCCAGTGATAAAAAGATATAAAGCCGCTGTAGCTAAAAAAGATGCCCCAACAACGAAAAAAAGCTTTGCGAACAAAGGTGTTTCTCCCCAGCTTATGGTTGCCAGTCTTGCTATTATATTATTAATTTGTTTTATTGTGATGATTGTTCCATCAATCAAAACATACTTTTCTCCCAACAAAAAAGAAGAGCCCCCCCGAAGTGATGTACTTTTTGGTGAGTTGGACAATGATGTGGACTTTTCATATCACAATAAACCGGTCACTTTTACTGAACATCATCCTGTATCTTCAACTGCGAACTTACCACATGATTTACAAGTACCTGTGAATGAACCAGAGCAGACTGAACAGTTACCCAAAAACAGACAGTCGGCTGACAAATATTCATTGCGCTTAAAAGCCATTGAAAAAACCTGGTTAAAAATCACTGTTGACGACCAACCCCCCAATGAATTCATGTTAAAGCCCGGTGATGTCCTCAGCAAAGAAGCAGACACTGAATTCCAGCTCCTTTTAGGTAATGCCACCGGACTTGAAATTTTTTTAAATGATGAGCCAGTCAAAATTGGGGGGCGGCCAGGACAGGTTAAAACCTTACGATTGCCCTGAAATGGATTCAAGGCATTGAATTTAATGGCATGCTACTTGCTTCGTGATAGTTCCACTCATGCATTTTTTTGTTGTGGCTTGTATTTTTCAAGTGAACATGATATTAAGTATTGCCACTGAAAACATGAACTGATATATTATCGTTCAATTATGGTTATTCCGAGCATCTTATTGCTTTCTTGTTCCCACGCACCAGCGCCTGGGAACGAGAAAGCAAAACCATAATAATAATTTTTTTGGAAAACTTAAAAAATAACATCCTCATTTCATAGATCGTACAAAAAAGAAAGGACGTGTAAAGACATAGCATGCTATGTCTCTACAGTGCATTTACCTTAAAACGAACAATCATATTGAAGTTATTATAAGAGCATTCCTTAAACAGTTTGGCCATCAGTCTCAGAAGATAAACAGCAATTTGTTTACTCTGAACAATAGCCAGACATAACCAACTAAGTTGAGAATCAAAAATGAAAACAAAGCAAATCATCATTTTTGGCGTTGTTGTATTGGCATTAACTATTTTTTCAGCCTGCGGCAATGACAATGATACTCAGGAGTTTATGTTCGAACTTGAGGAACAGGAACAAAAACAACCTCGCCCGGATTACATTCGGATTCCCATAGAAGGGGTTATTCCAACAATTGATCCTAGCCTGACAGTGGATATGGCATCCATAGAGATTACCGAACAACTGTTTTTGGGATTAACTGATTATGATCCAGATACCTACAAAGTCACCCCCGAACTGGCTGAGAAATGGACAGTCAATGACGATGGCACAGTATATCAGTTCTATTTGCGAGAAAATGCCAACTGGACCAATGGCGAGCCTGTTACAGCACATGATATTGTCTGGGCAATCCAGCGAAATATCAATCCAGATACAAACTGCCCTTATTCCTACATGTTCAGTATTTTGAAAAATGCCAATGAAATCATGAGCGGAGACCTAAAAGATATTTCTCAGATTGGTGTTCGGGCAGTGAACGATAAGGTCGTTGAATTTAAACTAAAAAATGCAGCAGCTTTTTTTCCGGCAATGGTAGGGCTCTGGATATACAGACCTTTGCCACGAAAAAGCATTGCACAATATGGTGACGCCTGGACAGATTACCAAAATATTCAAACCAATGGTTCCTACATGCTCACTGACTGGAAAAAAGGTAAGGTCATGGTTTTGAAAAAAAATCCTGAGTACTATGAAGCGGATAGAGTAACGATCCCTGAAGTGCATTATATTATTATTCCAGAAAGCTCTGTGGGCCTTGTGATGTACGAAAATGACGAACTGGATATTGTTGGTGGTGAGTACATGCGTATTCCATTAACTGAAATTCCACGTATTAAAATTGATCCCAAACTAAGAAAAGAATATTCCAATGAACCCAGCTTTTGCACATACTATTTTGGATATAATACCAAACGTCCCCCTGTAGATAACCATCTTGTCCGAAAGGCAATATCTGCTGCAATTGACAGACGTTTGCTCATTGAGGTTATCACCAAAGCAGATCAAGACCCAGCCACAACATTTACACGCCCCCCTATTTTTGGTTCTGTTCCAATATCTGATGGGATGGGCGTGAGTTTCAATCCAAAACAGGCCAGAAAATGGCTGGCAGAGGCGGGGTACCCAAAAGGCAAAGGCATGCCTGAAATTGTTCTCATGCATAACACATCTGAAGACAATTCTATGATTGCAAAAGCGGTTCAAACCTGTGTTAAATATTATCTAAATGTCGATATTATTGTGAAAAATAAAGAGTGGACTGCTTATGTTGATTCTATCGAACAACCCAATACCCCCCACATTTTCAGACTGGGCTGGTGTGCTGATTATCCAGATGCCAACAACTGGCTCAACGATGTTTTTCATCCTGAAACTTCTGCAAATTATATTGGTTGGAAAAACGAAGAATTCGCCCGCCTCATGGATCGGGCAATGAATATAAACGACCAGGAAGAACGTCGACAGATTTATAAACGTGCAGAACAAATTCTTTGTGAAGAACAAACAGCAATTATTCCCCTTTATTTTTATACAGCACCTTATCTGGTCAAACGATGGATAAAAGGCTGGTACCACATGGCAATGGGTGGACAACATATTCGAAATTGGTCCATTTCCAAGGAAGTTAATGAAGAATAATTATGGTTAATATGCACTGTTTATTTAGGCAGTGCTTATTGAGTCAGGTATTATGCCTGGCTGATATTTTTTTCAACACAATACAATGATTGAGACACCCCATGAAAAAATTTACAAAAAGACGCGTCTTTTTAATTGCCGGTTCTATCATTGCTGCTATTCTGGTTACGTTTATTTTATCCCTCTTTCAGAGTGATAAACAAACAGTATATATCGGTGTGATGGGACCCATGAGTGGCAAGGGCAGAGCCTATGGTAAAGCCATGCTAAAAGGGATTAACCTTTACCTGAAAGAATTGAAGGAAGAAGGCGGCCTGGATAATTACAATGTTAAATTGATTGTTCAGGATGATAAAAATGACAAAAACAGTGCCCCGGATCTGGCCCATAAAATGGCGGATGAAGGTAAAGCTGTTATTGTTTTGGGACATTATTTCAGTTCTGTATCCTATGCTGCCGGTCAGGTTTACAAGGAAAAGAAACTACCTGCAATTACTGCTTCTGCCACATCAGATAATGTCACACTGGAGAACGACTGGTATTTCCGAATTATTCCCACCAACAGTTTTCAAGGCAGTTTTATTGCCAATTATGTCAATAAAACACTTCGCAAAGAGGCAGCATCAATTATCTACGACGATGACAGTTATGGTGTGACTCTCATGCAAAGCTTTGAAGAATCGGCTGGCAGATTGGGCATGAATATCAAAAAGAAATGGTCTTTTAATCACAGCTCGCCTACTATTGATGATGACCTGGAAAGAATCACAAGAGAATTGAGAGCAATGGACGACCCTGGAATGATTTTTGTCGCAACTCATTCTGGAGAAGGTGTCAAGATTATTACTTCCCTCAAGTATCCAGGCACTACATATTCAATCATTGGACCGGATGCTTTTGGTGGTGAAGCCTTTATCAAATACTTGCGAGAATATCCCCAAGAAAAACTCATTCCAGGCTATTATTCCAATGGCATTTATACAATATCGCCTTTTATTATTGATATTGCCAATGAAAAAGCACAGGTGTTTCGACATCATTTTGTACAAAAGTATAAAGAAGAACCCTCCTGGGTTACAGCCGGTTATTACGATGCCATGTCTGTTGCCATTCATGCAATCAAGAACGCCGGAATCAGCGGAAGAAAGGATCAGATTCACAGAGATCGGTATCGTATAAAAGAATTCCTGTCAGGTATGACCAGTCCTGAAAATGGTTATGAAGGTGTGAATGGGAATATTCACTTCAATGTGGATGGCGATTTTGACAAGCCTTTGGCTGTCGGCGTTTATAAAAATCAACGATTGATTTCAACCCTGACCCAGTATCAATTAATTACAGATCTTAATACTGTTGACAACATGCTTAAAGAGATTCTTGAAGGTAACATTATTCTCATTGATGGTAAGTTTATGAACAAAACCAAACTGGTATACACTGGTATTGATATTAACTCTATTAGTGATCTCTCTGTTAAAAATTCCAGTTGTGTTATTGACTGTTATATCTGGTTTCGCTTTGAAGGTGAATTTGATGACAGCAATATAGAATTTGTCAACTCAGTGGATCCCCTATCTTTGGGACGCCCTGTTATTGAAGAGCGAACAGGGCCTTTGACCACCCGGGCATACCGCCTGAAAGCCCCATTTAAGGTCAATTTTCAATTTCACGAATACCCTTTTGATAAACAAGTTCTGAGAGTCCAATTCAGACATGTCAAGCAAACTCGTGATAAATTGATCTATATTACCGATTTATTGGGAATGCGCTTGAAATCATCCAAAAAACGTACTTTCAGTTCTTTGAGCAGTTGGGCCACTGATAGTGTCATGTTTTTTCAAAATATAATCACCAACAATTCTACATTGGGTGTACCCAAATTTTTTAATTCCAGAAATTCAATCAAGTATTCTCAGTTTAACGCACAAATTCAAATCAAACGACGCATTGTCAGTTTTCTAATTAAAAATTTAATATTGATTTTTGTCATGATTATGATATCTTATGTTACATACTATATTCCTGCTGATGTATTCCCCATTCGTATCTCAATTGGTATGAGTACATTGCTAACAACAGCATTTTCTCATATTAAACTATCTCAGGAGATTCCAGTTGGATACATACTGGCAATAGAGCATGCATTTTTTACAGTTTATGGACTGGCGTCCCTATCTGTTTTGGCATCAGTTTTGATTTTTACCCAGTTTAAACGTACTGAACCCCTCACAGCAACAGATGACGTTAAGAAAGATGCCTGGAAAAAAATCTGGTTTATCTCAATGGTAGGTCGTGTGGTTCATCCAATGATTGTGATCATTATCTGCTTTGTTTTATATTATGTGTATGTTCTGGAAAAAACAAATGTTATTACTGTCTTAAGTATTTTACTGACCAGTGTGGCTGGGATTGCTGTAATGATTGTTCTGTTTGCAAAAAAAGCGCGCTCAAGAAAAATTAAATCAACTTTATTGAATAAGAAATCGGGTCAACAAAAGGGCGGCAAAAAGGGAAAGGTTGAATTTGAAGCAGGGGGCTAGAAAGAGCCTATTGCAATATTAAATCTGGATAAATTGTTTGGAGCCATTGGTTTCATTTTGAATAAGCCTGTCAACTATGCTTTTTCCTGGCATGGTTAGTGCCTTCTCGTTTCCACGCTGGAGCGTGGGAAAGAGATCCTTCTTGCCGATTCAAAATGGGGAACTTAATTTTAAAGTATTCCTAAGTGATCGAATACAATCGAATACTGTCCTTGAACTCACATTCTTGTGTGGGAAGGACAGATTTTATTCTTACTAAACAGGAGCAATGGAAATGAAAAAAACTTTCTTGCAATTATTTTTATTCTTTGCACTCTTTTCACCCTTACATGCCCAGGATACTGATATTCAAATTTATAATCATAAAAACAGTGATCAAATAGATACATTGAATGTAAACAATGACCAGATTGAAATTAAACAGGATTATGGTCGGGCCAGCAATGGCAATTTATTTCATACTTTTAAAGAATTCAATCTGAATCAAGATCACACAGCGCTTTTTACAGCAAATGAAGGCGTTAGCTTTCAAAATGTTATCAGCCGAGTGACTGGTGGAAATCCATCACACATTCATGGCACAATTCAGTCTGCAATTAATGGCGCAGATTTTTATTTTTTGAATCCGGCAGGTGTTATTTTTGGACCTCATGCCAGTCTGAGCATTACAGGGTCTTTTCATGTGAGTACAGCGGACTATATACGTGGCGAAAATGCAGATATAAAGTTTGGAACAGATACCAAAACAGATTTATTTTCAGATTCTAATTTTTTTATGGATCATCCTGCAGCATTCGGTTTTTTAGATTATGGTGAACTTAATAAGCAATATGGTAGAATAGAAATACAAGGACTTGGCGAGTATGATCCAAATGATATCTCCACCAATCCAGGCCTTTCAATTGAATCCCAGCAAACGATTTCGCTAATTGGTGGAGACATTGAGTTTACAGAAGGCTCTTATTATTACGATGATAGTGGGCAATTGAAGCACCCAGATACACTTTATACCAATGCTGGAAGAATTAACCTTGTCAGTCTAAAATCAAATCATGAAGTACCATTGGAACGTATTACAGCCGATGATTCCACTGTGGGTGGTGTCAAAATCGGCGCTATAGATGAAAATGCAACACTGGGAACCATTTATGCTTATGAAAAAACCAAAATTTCAGTAGATGGTCTGCCAGATAATCCGGGATATAACCCCCGAGGCGGAGAAATCATTGTTAAAGGCGGAATGATATATTTTGACAATACATCTGTGTTGGCAAGAAATTATTCTGACAAACAAGGGGGATCTATTGAGTTTCAGGCACAAACAGTCATGTTTAAAAATTCAACAAACATTTCAGTGGATAACAGTGGTACCGGAAATGGCGGTGGTATCAAAATCAGTGGACATAATGGTACCCTGGCCGAAACAGTTACATTTCTTCGAAGTGATCTTAATGCAAGCGCTATAGATGCAGATGATGATGGCATTTGCGGAAATGCCGGTCCAGTCGATATTGACACAAAAAAATTATCTTTACTTTCTGCTTACAGACTGGATCAGGCCACTTTCCAAAATGATTCTATACCCGATGACATCAAACAAAAATTACGTGAGATTGATCAAACCTACTCAACTGAAGCCAAATTATGGGCCAAAGTACGTGAAAAACTCAATGATCCTTATGATACCTATACTGAGTACATTTCGATTTCCTATAAAGGCTCAACCGTTGATACCAGTACCAGTGGTTCTGGTAAAGGTGGAATAATTGATATTGATTCAATTGAAAATATTACAATTGAAGGAAAATCAGAAATCCGGTCTAATGCAAGCAGTATTGGTCTTGCAGGATCAATAGACCTGAATACTTCGGTTTTGTCTATTTCTGGTGCAATTGTCGATGGTGAATCATATGGAGGCATTTCCAGTCAGACCACTGGTGATGGCCATAGCGGCAGTATTAAAATCATTGCAGACTATATTACAATTTCACAGTTTGCATCTATCAAAACAAATACCACTAATGGAAAAGGTATTGGCGGCAATATCACTCTTATTGCAGATAAAAATATATCCCTTTTTCATGGCGGTATGATAGAATCAACATCAGCGGGCCAGGGAAGCACCGGTCAAATCTATCTGCGCGCCATGAATGGGACTGTGCAGATCTCTGGAAAAGATACTGAAGGTGATGCCAGTTCCATTCGTTCCCGATGTATGGGGGCATGTTCTGCTGATAGCAAGGAAATTTCCATTGATGCCCAAAACATTGAAATCGTTCATGGTGGTTTTATTGGCAGTGAAACCTATGCTTTTGGAAATGGCGGTAAGGTTTCATTAAACGCAGCAGAAAAAATTCATTTCCATGGTACTGATAATTCTGGCTATGCATCTAAAATATACACCAATAGTGATAATAACACTGAAAATGCAGGAAAATCCGGTGATATTAACTTGTCTGCGCCAAATATTTTGTTGGAAGATGGAGCAGGCGTCACTGCCAGTACATTAGCGAGAGGTGAAGGTGGAAATATTCAATTTATTGCGGACACGATCCGGCTAAAAGGCGCAAATCCTCATGGTGAAAACATTGATGGTGTGGCATCAGGCATCTTTGCCCAATCTGAATCAAAAGGCCCACAGGCCGGCAGCGCGAAAACCATTACTGTTAAAGCAAAAAAGCTTTATATTGAAAGTGGTGCTGTTATTTCAACAAGTTCTCTTGGCGCAGGCGATGCTGGCGATATCATTTTAAATATTACAGAAGAACTGAATATCTCAGGCAAGAGAAACATTCCCGAAAAAAAGGATTTGCGACAAACTCAAATCAATTACCAATGTATTAATGAACTGGATTCAAATCTCGAAAGTGGTATTTTTTCTCGCTCACTGAACCCAGAACCTTATGCTGGAAAAGCTGGAACCATCACTATTAGTGCTGATTATGACCAAACCATACGCCCTTCTACACCGCATATTATTTTGGATGATTATGCGTCTATTTCTACTGCAACTTATGGAAATGGAAATGCTGGAAATGTTACCATAGATGTTGAAGAATTAAAAATTAATAATGGCGCATCCATTTCATCAGAATCATTGTCCACATCTGATTACTTTCGAGATGAAAGTGAGTTTAATAATAAAGATGAAATGAATCGCATTAATTTCAGAATTTTTTCTGTCAACATGACACCTGAAGAATATCTGCGTATGCCGGGTATTGAGTACATTGATATTATTGCTGAAGATGGCGATGTGGGCCGCGTTGTTGTTGATGATGGCAGCACCAAATCATATAAGTACTATATTTATGACCAGGGATGGGTTCAGGATCAGTCCGGTTTATCTGAAACAAACCCTGATCCTGCAAAACTAATCAGCACATTTGATTTTTTTAAATCTGTTCCAGTGAGCAACAATTCAAAGAGTATTGCAACCTGCCAGTATATTGAAGTTGACCCTGAAATATCCCAAACAAATGAAATATCATATGATATGACAAAAGGGGATACCCACAATTATGTATATGGCGGAACCCATTGGCAGAATATTTCTCAGGCGGATAATATTTCAGAAATAACAGATACATTGGGTTTATCTACAATCAATTTTATTACAATTAGCGATTATGCAATCAGTACAAATCGAACGACTTCAGTTCAAAAACATTTTAAAGAAAACAGCCAATGGTTTCCTCTTCAGAGCGGTGGAAAGGCTGGAGAAATTGCAATTAATAACAGCAATCCGAATATAGAGGGCCTTTTGTCTCTTTCTGTCACTGATGATAATCACGATTTTTCTCGTATCAGTACCTCTACTGAAGGTGGCGGCGATGCTGGAACGATATCCATTCAAATGCAAAATATACAAATGACTCATGGTTGTAACATTTCTTCTGCCAGTAACTCAACAGGCAATGGTGGCCGTGCAGGTGATATCAATCTTGGTAAAAATGACATGCCGGTACAACTCCTTGATATTGTAAATAATGCCCAGGTCAGCACATCCACTCAAGGAAAGGGGAATGCAGGAAACATTGAAATATCATCACGAAAAATCACACTGCGATCCAAAGGCACAATCGCCTCATCAAGCAATGCCCTGGGCCAGAGCGGTAATGCCGGCACAATCACCATTTATTCTGATGACATAACCATAATTGACCCTGAAACAACAATCAATACATCAACCAGTGGTCATGGAACAGCAGGTGACATTCATCTCCATGTCAATAATCTATCCATTGATAACAAAGCAAGTGTTTCATCAGCCAGTAACAGTATTGGCGCTGGTGGTGCTGCAGGAATTATTATCATTGGAAAAAGCATTGAAGAAAACCTCGACCTGGATACCAAAGCAGAAAAACCCTGGCTTTGTTCGCCATCAGACAGAATCCATTTAAACAATGAAAGTACAATCAGCACATCAAGCGCTGGTGCTGGAAAAGCGGGTAACGTTATATTGAATGCAAAAAATATCAATATTCACAATGATGCATCCATTTCATCAGCCAATTCATCAGTGGCAGATATTATTTACGAAGTCGAAACAATCGCTGAACGAGATGCTCTCCCTGAAAAAATTGGACGAGATACCCTGTCTGAAAAAATTGGCATGGTTGTTGAGGTCAAAGATTCTGATAACGCAGGTACGCCCAAAACTTACATCTGCATTGGTGATAATCTTTGGGAAGAAAAAAGCAGCCTTTCATTAAATCGTGCAGACACAATGGCTGAACTGAATGCATTAAGTGCTGCTAAGGGAGATATTGCAAAAGTCACTGATGCCGGTGATGGCTACTCTAAAAACTTTATTTTTAATGGGAATAAATGGGTTTCCATTGAAAGCGATAAAACCATTCAAGTGTATGTCAGAAGTTCAATCAGCGATTTTGAAAACGATGGTATTGAGCCAGAAAAAGGTGATATCCTTGTGACTGACACAGGACTATTCATATGTGAAAACAAAACCTGGCAGCCAACACAATGGTCATCTGTTATGGATGAAAGAACTGTGAAAGATTTCCAGGTATCAAACCTGAGTGATTTGGATACGTATCAGAACATCAGTATAGGAGATCGCGCCAATGTCAATGACACTAAATTTTTCATTTTTGACGAACAAAGTAAAAGTGATCCCTGGAAGGAAGTTTACAAAGCAGGTGATGCTGGAAAAATAGATATTGTTGCTGAAGATGAAGTCTTGTTGAGCAGTGGTGGATCCTTAAACACTGAGGCCATTAGTTCGGGTGGCGGTCAAATATCCATTCAAGGAAAAAAATCCCTTTATCTGTTTAGTGGATTGATTACAGCCAGTGTTCAAAAAGGTTTTGGTGCAGGTGGCGATATTACCACACGTTCCAAGTCTGTTCTAATGAATCATAGTGGTATTGAAGCCAACGCAGTTGAAGGTGATGGCGGTGCTATTTTTATTACAACAGAACAATATATTAAATCGGATGAAAGTTATGTTACCGCGACATCCGAACGTGGCAACGATGGTACTGTTAAAATTGATGCCCCCAAAGTAGATATCAGCAAAGGCCTGGTGGTCCTCCCAACAAACTTTCTGGATGCCACTCGTTGGGTCAAAACACCTTGCGCACTTCGGTCGGGTGAGTCTGTCAGCAGGCTCGTGCTTGAAGGGCGTGATGCTGTCCCAACATCATTAATTGACTGGCAGCCCAGCCCCCCACTAGATCTTTCTGACATAAAAAAATCTAAAAATAAGAAAAAATCAAGTCAGCTGAATCGCCCCTCATTGCTACAATCACAAAATAATATGGCGATGAAAGCAGATTTACCACGATGATTAATCATTTTGTAATAAAGGAGATAAATGGTATGCATCGAACTTATACCTTATTTCTCATGGGTTTATTTCTCTTTTGCACAGCCTTCTGGGCGCCAACATGTCTGGCTGAAGAAGATCCCCTTCCTGACGATGTTCTTGAAAATAATTCAGAAGTGCCCCTTGTATTACCTGAGCTGAAAGAAGATACTGAAAATCGCCTATCTACTGCTGCATCAGTTTTTGTAAAGAAATTTATTCTGAAAGGCAACAAGGTGTATTCAGACCAGGATCTTGCTTTTATTGTGTCGCCTTATGAAGAAAGACGCATATCCTCTGAAGAATTGCATGAGGTTAAAAACAAAATATCCTTGTTTTATTACACCAATGGCTATGTCAATTCTGGTGCAGTGATACCGGATCAAAAAGTTACCGATGGTACTATTCAAATTAACATCATTGAAGGTATCTTGCCTAAAATTACAGTCATCGGTAATACCTGGATGAAAAGCAGTTATATCAAAAGGCGTCTTGAGATCGCCACTGGTGATGGTAAAGCGCCACTGAATATCAATGTGCTTCAGGATCGATTAAAAATGATCAAACAAAATCCCAGGGTTGAAAACATTAATGCAAACTTGAGCCCGGGCTTGAAATTGGGTGAAGCTGAATTGGAGGTTTCTGTTAAGGAAGCCCGGCCCTATTTCTTGAACTTTGAGGTGAACAACAGCAATTCACCCAGTGTTGGGGCCTATCGAGGAGATATCACTTTTGAACATATCAACATGACCGGATATGGCGATAAAATTCGATTTAAATATGGTATTACCGATGGCCTGGATACGTATTCAACAAAATATGAAATGCCTGTCAGTCGATTGGGAACCACATTTTCCCTGGCTGCGGATCGCTCCAAGTCGGTTGTAGTGGCATATCCATTTGAGGAGAAAGATATTAAGGGGGATACCACTACAATGAGTGTGGGATTGAATCATCCTTTTTATAAAACAGTGTCATCCGAGTTTTTAATGGGATTGAAACTTGAAGTCCGCAAAAGCAATACATATATGCTGGGTATGAACATGAGCTTTACGCCTGGCGTGGTTGATGGCAAAAGTAAGGTATCTGTCCTCCGACTCTCCCAGGAATGGATTCAGCGAAGCCTTTCACAGGTTATTGCTGCCAGATCTACAATCAGCATTGGGCTAGATGCTTTTGATGCCACCAATTCAGAAGATGTTTATGCGGATGCGGATGTCGATTCTACAGATGATAACATTCAGACAATCCCCACCGGTCAATTTGCAGCCTGGTTGGGACAATTTCAGTGGATTAAACGAATAAAAGAAACCCAACTGATTGCTCGCCTGGATTTACGTATTTCAGACAGTCCCCTGCTTTCTATTGAAAAATTTGCCATTGGCGGTCGTGCAACAGTTCGTGGCTATCGCGAAAATCTCATGACCCCGGACAATGGATTGGTTACATCTCTTGAATGGCGAATACCTGTGGCCCAATGGAATATTCCGGCTTTGACCAGCAACCAAAAAATGGGAACAGTATATTTCGCACCCTTTTTTGACTTTGGCATGGGCGGTAATACAAAATCCAAGGATCCTGATCCACGTTCCATTTCTAGTGTTGGTTTTGGTGTCCGATGGGACATCAGTGAACATTTTTACTCAGAAATTTACTGGGGATATGCCTTGCGTGATATTGAACGTACTACCGAGTATGACCTTCAGGATGATGGCTTACATTTTTTGATCACTGCCAGTGTTTTTGATTAATATGGAATACTTTGAAAATAATATCCTCATTTCATAGATCGTACAAAAAAGCAAGGACGCGTAGAGACGTAGCATGCTACGTCTCTACAGTACATTTACCTCAAAACGTACAATATCAATAATGGGGATGAAATACTTTGAAAATAATATCCTCATTTCATAGATCGTACAAAAAAGCAAGGACGCGTAGAGACGTAGCATGCTACGTCTCTACAGTACATTTACCTCAAAACGTACAATATCAATAATGGGGAAGTTATTTTTAGAGCATTCCTAAGTTCTTCTGTACATGATTGGAATATCACATGAAATCCTTAAATTATTTTGTCGTAGCCCTAGTATTGAGTCTCGCATGGACAATATACACTCATGCAGATTCACCCACATTGTTAGATAACAAATCACCATTTTTGCCCACCCTCAAAGAAAAACCATCACGCCTGTCACAACTGGGCGAAATTTTTGTCGCAAAAATACATATCACAGGCAATACCATTTTTAGCCGAAAAGATTTGGCATTTATTATCAAACCTTATGAAAATAGAATTGTTACTGCTGAAGAACTTCACGAAATTAAAAATAAGCTGACATTATTCTACATTTCAAAGGGTTATGTAAATTCTGGCTGTGTATTGGAAGATCAACGCATTGAAGAATGTAAGATTGTTTATCGCATTATTGAGGGCATTCTTGATAATATCACAGTTGATGGCAACAAGCGTCTGAAAGATCAATTTGTGGCCAACCGCCTTCGCTTGGCTACAGGTGATGGAAAATTACCATTCAATATCAACAATCTTCAGACCCGCCTGAAAATTCTCAAGCAAGAACCCGCTATTGACAATATCAATACCTATGTCAAACCCGGCCTGAAAAAGGGTGAAGCCAGCTTGAAAGTGGTTATTCAGGAGGCAAAGCCATATCAAATCACAATGGATTGTCATAATCACAATTCACCTGGTATTGGCAGTTATCGTGGGGATTTGAAATTCCAGCACCTCAATGTCCTGGGATGGGCAGATACGTTCATGTTCAAATATGGCGGAACAGAGGGGTTGAACTCTGTAAAAGCACGATATGATATTCCTATCAACCGAAAAGACACGCGACTGTTTGCATCAGTAGATTATGCCGAGACAAAGGTTGTCGCCAAATCCTATAGTCCGCACGATATCACAGGTGATACAACAACCTTCATGTTCGGACTGAACCATTTTTTATATCGTACACCATCAACAGAGTTCACATTGGGACTCTCCTTTGAAACACGCGAAAGCCACACAGAATTGCGGGGTGAGCGATTCAGTTTTTCCGATGGTGTTGTGGAGGGCACCAGCAAGGTGTCTGTGATCAGATGTTCCCAGCAATGGTTAAGTCGGAGTCTGAATCAGGTCATTGCCATTCATTCGTCGATCAATATGGGGCTGGATTTATTGGATGCCACAATCCATGACGATGAATCGACGCCTGATGGTCAATATATCACCTGGCTGGGGCAGTTTCAATGGATCAGACGCCTGTCTTTCTTGAACAGTCAATTCATTTCACGACTGGATATACGTGTATCAGATGATCCCATGCTGGCTATTGAAAAATTTTCCATTGGTGGAGCCATGACAGTGCGTGGTTATCGAGAAAATTTAATTATTTCAGACAGTGGTTTTATTGGTTCTGTGGAATGGCGAATCCCAATTGGCACATACCCGATTCCGGGACTATCCAAACAAAGCAACGATGGTCAACTGGTTATCGCGCCATTTATGGATTATGGCAAAGGGAGTAATCATAACAAAGACACTGAACTGGATCCAGATCAGCTCCTCAGTGCAGGCCTGGGTTTCCGATGGCAGATTGCATCATCTGTATTTGCAGAAATCTATTGGGGAGCAGCATTGGAAGATGTTGAAATTGAAGCAGATGCTGATATTCAGGATGATGGGCTACACTTTTTTATGTCATTCATGTTTTAGTGAAGAGGAAGTGATGAGAATATTGATATAGTTTTTTTTGCAAGCAGCGAGAACATTTTTAATTTACCTTAATAATCGTTCAGGTAAAATGGACTGAAGATCTCTCCTACCATCAATAATACAGTGAATAAAAACACTCTTATCTAAAATTTGATAAATAATTCTATAGACTTTACAATGTATTTCTC
>Ga0272440_1000780_pt1 | contig 26755 bp, 17 predicted proteins | sample SSMMMBAug17_FD_192440 | JGI IMG/M metagenome (GOLD analysis project Ga0272440, IMG submission 192440) | Marine sediment archaeal communities from Little Sippewissett salt marsh, Falmouth, MA, United States - SSM-MMB-Aug17 | ecosystem: Environmental > Aquatic > Marine > Wetlands > Sediment ...
TATTGATGCTTGTGTGTTTATCATTTTTATCACCTTAGGGAATGTATTTTTCGAATTTTTCTTAGGAAAACTCGAAAAATAAGTTCCCCATTTACTTATGTGCCAGCCCGATGTAGGGGCGAACCTTATGTTCGCCCTCGAACGAATAACGCTTTCGTTCCTATGTACGATGGGCGAACACAAGGTTCGCCCCTACATCGGGCTTGTAAAAAAGAAAATGAGGAACTTATTATTCAAGCATTCCTTAGGAATGCTAAAAAACTTCCTCATTAGGAATACATTAAATATAACATCTTCATTTCATAGATCGTACAAAAAATCAAGGAGTGTATCAAAAATTGCAGGGCAAACCGAAACCAAAACCAATGTAGGGGGAGAATCGACCGGGCGTGTTCAACTTAAGCTGGTGGTCGCATTGTTTGATTAATCAAGGCAATCAATGTCTGCCCCCCATTTTGCGCTTGACAATTGCATAACAGTGTTTTACACATTGTTTTTTTATAATTACAGGAAACATTATAAATTCAAAATTTTCTATAGACTTTGGCAAGCAAAGGATATTATCATGGTAAAAACATGGCTAACCCATAAGCTATCCATTAAATACCCTATCATCCAGGGTGCAATGGGCCCTTACTCCACAAACAAACTGGCTGCCGCTGTTGCAAATGCTGGTGGTCTTGGTATTATCAGTATGATTGGTATGGGCGTTCAGCATAGTGCTGCAACACCTGTTGATCCGACAATCGTTTTTGGTGAGGGGACAACACAGGACTATATTCAGAAAAGTCTTTCATTTGTTGAATCTGAAACAAGTTCTTCTCAAGGAATATTTGGTATCAATTGTCCGGTATCAGCAGAATTCATGGATGCTGCTAAAATGCTGATTTTAGGGGCTATACAAGTGCGTGAACAAAGTGAAGATCTCAAAAAACGATTAAAGGTGATTATTACCTCAGCCGGCGATCCCATGCCCTGGGGACCGGAAATACGAAAAACTGATTTAACATGGTTTCATGTCATTCCATCAATTTACCATGCCAGGCGGGCTGAAAAAGCTGGTGTTGATGCAATAATAGCTTCAGGGCATGAAGGTGGCGCTCATATTTCATGGCAACCTGTCCATTCAATGGTTCTCATTCCCGGGGTTATTGAGCAAACCAGTTTACCTGTAATTGCTGCTGGTGGTATTTGTGATGGCCGAACAATGGCTGCTGCACTCACTATGGGCGCTGTGGGCATACAAATGGGCACTCGATTTATTGCAACTGCTGAATGTGATTTTTGGGATGTCTGGAAACAAGGGGTTATCAAGAGTGATGATCGCTCAACTCTTGTGGGGCGCGGTATGTTTGGCCCAATGCGATTTATTGCCAACCCTGCATCCACAAAACTTGTGGAAAAAACTGTTGAAAAAACCCCAGACTTTTTTAAAGGAAAGCCTGTGGATCTGGTGCCAGAAATTGTTGATCTCGAAAAGAAAGGGTTTTCATTGTTGGTTGATAATGATGAAAATGGCGCGTTGATTCTTGGCGGTGAGGCGGCTGGTCGCATTTCCGATTTACCACCTGTCTCTGATTTAATGGAAAATATTACGCTTCATGCGAAACAGTATATTCAAAACGTTCAGTCTGTTCTTGCCTGATATCATTCATTCCCCACTGTAGGGGCGAACCTTATGTTCGCTCCTGATATCCTCTTGCGTCACTTCTACGATGGTTGCTGAACCGAAGGAAACAAAGACATATCAGTATGGGGTAAAAATTTGGCTGCACTAAATCGATTCATAAATTCCTGATTGACGTTTAATTCCATATACGTAATCTTTTGATAAATATCAGACACAGATTCAGCATCAGCACGCGATAACAATACCCGCGCTGCCCCTTCAAGAGATGTATTGCCTACTGATTGATATCGATCCATGGGTAAATCAGGAATCATGCCAATGTTAATGGCAGATTTGGGATCAATATACGCCCCAAAGGTGCCGGCGACATAAAACACTGCAATATCAGTCAATGCCATGCCAACAGCGCCTGTGATTGTTGTCAAAATTGTATACATGGCTGCTTTGGATCGAACCAGGCTATCAATGTCTACTTGTGAAATTGTCAAATCCTCGCCAGTGCCAGAATCAGATTTTGGAACCACCAAAAAGTGCATGATATCATTTTTCCACTGCAATCGTCCTTTGCATCGGTCAGGCATCAATTTACCACGAATATCCAACATACCAGATTGAAACAACGCTGATGCCAGATCAATGATACCCGAGCCACATATGCCTATTGGTTTTTGATTATCAATAGTTTGCCAGACAAAGGAATCCCTTTCCATTGAAATTCGTTCAATGGCACCCGATCCGGCAGTCATTCCAATTTTTGACACCCCGCTTTCCAATGCTGGCCCTGCCGCTCCAGCACAAGCAAGCATCCAATCTTTGTTGCCCAAAACAACTTCAGCATTGGTGCCAACATCAACCATAATGGCAATATCTGTTTGTTGGTGCATGTTCAATGACAGAATACCCGCAATTAAATCTCCCCCAAAATAACTGCCAATATTTGGAAAAACAAATATTTGTGCATTTGTATTGATTGTAATTCCCAGTTGTGCAGCAGGTACGAGCAATTGCTTGTTGACTACAGGGATATAAGGCTCACGAATAATGGCATGGGGCGGAAATCCTAGAAATAAATGGGTCATGGCAGTATTTCCAGCCACTGACATGCACAGTATATCCTTTGGGCTTATTGCATGATTTCTGGACAGATGCAGTATTTTTTCATTGATTGCATCAATAATCAGTTGTTGCAGATGCTTCAGGCCACCAGGCTGATCGGTATAGTGTATGCGTGCAAGGACATCGGGTGCAATAAAGCTTTGGGGATTATCCATTGTTATCTCGTCAATTGTTTGTTGATTCAGGATATCCAGTAATCGCAATACAACACGAGTTGTTCCCAGGTCAATTGCAATGCCATAAATAGGACAATCAGTATCAGCCGGTTGAACATCAATTAACTGGTAATGATTATCATATCCCAAGAGCATACACCGCACATGAAAACTGGATTTGCGAATGATCTCGGGCAATGCAGCCATGATGGACAGATTGATTTCAATGGATCGCGTTTCAAGTTGTTTTTGAAGTTGGCTCATGAGGCGGTCAACATCAGCCATGTTGTTGCCCAGACAAGGGGGAGACATCTGGACAAACTGTATCCAGCTTTTGTAATTATTTGGAATTTTCATGGTCATGCTTTTAGTATTTCTTTTAAATGTTTGTTTTTGATTCTTTTTTTACGTGCATGTTTTTCAAAAGTGGCGATAATCCAATCCAGGGTTTTTTTTTGATCTTGCCAGTCAATAATTGTATCAAGGTTTATGACCGGAATTTGTGCCCGTGCCATGCTTTTGTGTCCGCCGGCAGACCCATATTTACCAAAGGCTTTCTGGATTGCCTTGCCAGCATTCTTCTGCATGCCATCATTTCTGACAATGAGCGTTAACTCCTCATTGCATGTGCCGCCAATAATACTCCAGGTGACTGAATGAATGCGGGTGAAAAAGTCGGCAATAGACACACAGAGATCGGGCGTTGATACCTGTCCCAGATAAACATAAATTTTTCCTTCACGAATCATCATTGTATTTAAGGCAATTTGATAGTATTTTAAAAAATCCATTCGCATTTCAGAAAATTCAAGTTTTTGAATAATATGAATATTAACCAATGGAAACAAATATTGAAAGGCCCGAACATCCTCTGTCAGTGCCTGACGATTGAAATTGCCTGTATCTGTTTTGATTGCATAAAATAACCCGGTTGCAAGCTTTGTGGCTGGTCTTATCCTGGCAGTTTTGAGATATTCAGTCATGATCGTTGCGTTGGCCCCATATTCCGGGTTGATATGGGAAAATAATGCATCTGGTTTTGTGTCTGGATGATGATCTATAATGATATCAAAATGAAATTGAGCAAAAACTGGATGATGATTGGGTTGAGAATCCAAAAGGATAAAACGATTATATTGGCTGGGAGTTACCTTTTCAAAGGGAGTGAGTTTTGCGGCAAGTAAACGAATCATGGCCAGATTGTCTGGTCTGACAATTTTATTGACATGAGCGATAGCAACAGAATTGACACGATTCCATAATAGACGTTTCATTGCCATAGCACTGGCGATAGCATCGGGATCTGCATTGATTAGAATTAACACATGATCATCTGTATGAATTATCTGGTAAATGCGTCGTAGTTTTTCCATATGGGTCGTAGGCATTATGAATATCCTGGCTGATTGTTCAGTCATCCAGATAGTAAACTGAGGATGACTGAACAATGATGTCATTACATCATAGCCGCGGTAATAAATGGCTGAGAGACCAGGACTCGAACCTGGATTAACGGGGCCAGAACCCGTCGTCCTGCCATTAGACGATCCCTCAATAAATTTGATCAAATTGTATATACCCGCTTCGCACAAAAGTCAAGCAAGTTTTTTCAATTATGTATCACTGAATAGCTTTAATGCCGATTTGCCCAAAATGTTCTCTTTATCCGATGCTTGCAATCGCTCGTTTGCATCAATTTGACTGAAATATCGATTGCCAGGCAGCAAAGGATAATCCGACCCAAATAGAATTTTTTCTGATCCCAGTATGTCACAAGCTGTAGACCAAATTCTCTGATCATACAAAAATATGGATGCCGCCGAGTCAACATATACGTTGGCCAATATATCTTTGGCTTCTTTTTTCAGCAAATGATAGAAAAAAACGCCCCCTCCCCAGTGTGCCAGGATTATTGTATTGTTGGGAAAGCATTCCACAAAATGATAGATTTGCCCAACAGAAAGGGATGTTTTGCCTGGATACAAATGCCCCACAGGTTCGTTTGTATGAATCATGACCGGTTTGTTATGGATATGGGCCAGTTCCATAACAGGCAGCATGTGTTTTATTGTTTCATCACCAAGGTCAGCAGTATAAAAGCCCAACTCCCCAACACCTGATAAACCTGCTTTCAGGCATCGCTCAACCTCCTTTTCGCTATGCGGATGATATGGATCCAAACAGCAGAAACCCATCAAACGATCTGGATATCGGGTGACTGCTTCTAAAATGTAGTCATTGTTTTGCTTGAAATAGTCTTCATGTTTCCATGGAAAACCAAAAACAACTGATCGGTCAATGCGATCATCGTCCATGGCTTGAATCAATTGTTCAAGGCCGACTATTTTTGATTTTTCGTTTTCATACAGCAATTGAAACCCGGGTTCACCATCAAAAAAATCCCCACGATTTTCCTGCACAGCTTTTGGAAAAATGTGTGTATGACAATCAATAATCATTATGAACCTCCTTTATTGTTGAATATTTTTCTTAATCCAGTCGATAGTTGGGGGCTTCTTTTGTAATAATAACATCATGGACATGACTTTCACGCAACCCTGAAGGGGAAATGCGAATAAATTTGGCTTTTTGTCTGAGTTCAAGTATGGTTCGACTGCCCATATAGCCCATTCCAGATTTTAATCCGCCAACAATCTGATGAACCGAACCAGCCAGTGATCCTTTATAGGGCACTCGACCTTCAATGCCTTCAGGCACCAACTTGTCGTCTTCGACATTTTCTTGATGATAACGATCTTTGGTCCGCTCTTTCATTGCTTCAATAGAACCCATTCCCCGATATACTTTATAACTTCGACCTTGAAAAATAATCATTTCTCCCGGACTTTCATCAGTGCCGGCAAACAAGCCCCCAATCATGACCGAATGTGCGCCAGCCCCAATGGCTTTAACGACATCACCAGAATACTTAATGCCGCCATCAGCAATAAGGGGTATATCATGCTTTTCAGAAATGGCCCGACAGTTTGCAATGGCAGTAATTTGAGGTACGCCGATACCGGCAACAATCCGAGTCGTGCAAATAGAGCCTGGGCCAATACCAATTTTAATAGCATCAGCACCAGCCTTGATCAGTGCGGATGCCCCATCTTCAGTGGCAACATTGCCCGCAACAAGAGGCATTTCTTGATGATTGCTTTTTAGAGTGCGGACCGCTTCAATAACATTTTTAGAATGACCATGAGCAGCATCAATTACAACAACGTCCACATGGGCATCACAAAGGGCCTGGGTACGTTCTTCCATATCATCTCCCACGCCAACCGCTCCGCCGACCCTTAAACGTCCCATGTTATCTTTGCACGCATTGGGGTATTTTCTGATTTTTTCAATATCCTTGATTGTAATCATCCCAATCAAACGATTTTCCTTATCCACAACCAATAATTTTTCAATGCGGTGTTGATGTAACAATCGTTTGGATTCTTCAAGGGTGATACCTTCAGAAACAGTGATCAGGTTATCTTTGGTCATGACTTCAGATACAGGTGTATCCAGATTTGTTTCAAATCTAAGATCACGATTGGTGACAATCCCCAAAAGAATTTTCCCTTGGGTAACCGGTACACCTGATACACTGAATTGTTGCATGAGTTTCAATACATCCCGAACCGGTTTGTCTGGATGAATGGTTATGGGATTGATAATCATACCACTTTCTGATTTTTTTACACGCTCCACCTGTCGTACCTGACGTTCAATGCTCATATTCCGATGAATAAAACCGAGCCCCCCCTGTCGGGCGAGCTGGATGGCGGCTTCATATTCTGTTACTGTATCCATTGCTGCTGAAACAATGGGAATATTTAATTGAATATCTCGGGTTAACTGCGTTCTTGTATCCGCGTCTTTGGGCAAAATATCCGATCGACAGGGAACGAGTAAAACATCGTCAAAAGACAAGCCTTCGCCGCATAAGTTTTGAATTTCCATAATGGGTCTCCATTTTTCTTAGGAAAGATGTGGACTCTTATTTTCAGATCTCAGATCTTTCCCTGGAACGATAAAAGCAATAATGGGCGCATTCCAAAAAAATTGGATATGACTGCAAGAACCAGAAAAAAGTGTTCGACTTTTTGGGAATGCGTCCAGCAATAATTAGGCATATGAAAGATGCCAATAATTAATAATATAGTATCATAGTTTTATTAATCTTTCAAAACCTGATTTTATCATTCAACCATGGTTCTTCCTGGCATGCTTATTGCCTTCTCGTTTTCAGACCCCAGGGTGGGGAATGAATAATGTGGCGCTTTAGGGTTCCATACACGAGAATGGACACATGAGATGGGTATCAAAGGACGCTGGAGCGCCCTATTCATCATTTGAAATCACTCTCCGCAATTCAGAATAAAGTTTATCATAGGTATTTTCCAATGCGTCAATTTTACTTGCGGCCAGATGAATATCCGAGGCTTTCCCAGCCTGTTCAATATCAAACGCAACTTGTTTCAGTTCCATTGCTCGAATATTATAGGCCGAGCCTTTAATCGTATGGGCATATAGGGTTATTTTTTCAGGATCATTTTCTTTTATTGCCAGTTTGATCTCTTTAATCTGACGCGGAACTTCCTTTACAAACAGTGTAATTAACTGATGAAACAACCGGGTATCACCATCAATTCGATTTAATATCGCCTTTTTATCATAATACTTTGATGGAATACTGGAGCGATTTCTGGCCTGTTTTTTCTGCTGTTTTTCTTTACCCCTACCCAGATATTTCTCTATAGTAATTTTTAGATCTTCAGGTTTGAAAGGTTTGGCCACATAATCATTCATCCCCGCAGAAATGCACATTTTTCTATCTTGAGACATGGCATTGGCAGTGATTGCAATTATGGGAATATCAGTGTTTTTTACCGGATACTTACCACTTCGGATAGCCTTTGTGGCTTGAATACCATCCAACACCGGCATTTGAATATCCATTAATATTAAATCAAACTCCTTTTTTGCCAGTTTATCCAATGCTTCCTGACCATTATCAGCAGTATCAATTTGATATCCCATCTTTTTTAAATATACACTTGCCAATCGTCTATTCATTTCACTGTCTTCCACCAGTAAAATACGTTTTTGCTGAGATTCTTCTTCATTAATGGAAAACTGAGTAATGATATTTTCAGATATTGTTTCTGTTTTGTCTGGTGGCTGTGAACTAAATATTTTCTGAAGGCTTTTTTGAAGCAACGACTGCTTTACTGGTTTGTTTAAGTAGGCAGAAAAGCCGATTTCTTGTAACATGGAAACATCACCACGCTGGCCCACAAAGGTGATCATAATGATAGGAATTTGTGAAATTGAAGGGTCGGACTTCATAATTCTTCCCAATTTAATGCCATTGATTTTGGAAAGATGCATATCAATGAGTACGAGATCTATGGGTTGATTGGTACCCATTGACGACCGAATCATTGATAGCGCGCTTTCACCATCACTGACCTCAAGATGGTGACATCCAATGTTATCCAAGAGATTGGACAGCATGGTGCGATATGCGGGTTGACTGTCTGCAATCAGAATTGTTTTATCACAAAGATCGGCCTCGCATGTTTTTTTTGAAATCAATTTTTTATTGTTTTTTTTGAATGATACAGTAAAGGAAAAAGTGGATCCACTATTATTTTGGCTTTCAACCGCGATACGCCCTCCCATTAACCTCACAATACGTTGGGAAATGGACAGTCCTAAGCCGGTGCCACTATATTTTGATGGCGTTTTGCTCTCCACTTGTGAAAAAGGTTTGAATAAGTCTTTTAGTTTTGACTCAGGTATGCCAATACCAGTGTCTTTCACAGCAAAATAAATGGATGTCTGATCATCTGTTTCTTTTTTCAGTTGAATGTGAAGCACAACTTCACCTTTTTCAGTAAATTTCACTGCATTGCCCAATAAATTGACCAGCACCTGACGTAAACGTCCCGGATCACCAATCAGATCGGATGGCACATTGGGTTCGATCATACAAGTCAGGTCAATCCCCTTTTCGTAGGCTTCAAGTGCGACAATATCCACTGTATCTTCAACAGTCATGCGAAGATTGAACGTCTGGCTTTCTAGCAAGAGTTGATCGGCTTCAATGCGTGAAAAATCCAATATATCGTTAATCAGAGATAACAAGGCATTTCCAGAAATACGAATCATGTTGGCATACTCGCGTTGCTCATCTGTCAGATCTGTGTTGATTAGCAGATGCGTCATACCAATAACACCATTCATGGGGGTCCGAATATCATGGCTCATATTGGCTAAAAATCTACTTTTGTATTTGTTGGCAATTTCTGCATCAATTGCAACGCTATTGGCAAAATCCACTGCTTTTTCCAGTTGGCAATTGATCAGTTCCATTTGTTCGATTTTCTTTTTCAATTTAAGATTCAAGCGTTGAATTTCAAGCTGTGATTTTTTCCTTTGGGTAATATCAATGAGTTGAATATTGAAAAGTGCGTCTGTTTCAGACAAATCGCTCATAATCGTAACAGAGGCATCAGTCCAGATAATGTTATTTGATTTATCATAAAATCGAACATCCATGCGAAACTGATCCACAGATCTGTCAATCAATTTCTGCTCTGATGACTTAAAGGATTCAATGTCATCCGGGTGAATATAATCTGTGATAATCGTTTCATACAATTCATTTTTTGTATAGCCTGAAAATTTACAAAGCATTGCATTGCATTGTAAGATTCTGCCACTGAGATCATAAACCGCCATACCAATGCCGGCATGACAAAAAATATTGCGGAAACGCGCTTCATTTTCTTGAAGTTCTTTGAGATTTGCGCGTTTTTTCCAGGATTTTTGAACCGCAGAATTGAGTTCATCAATATCTAAGGGTTTTTTGATAAAATGTGACACACCTTTTTGCAGCGCGGAAATGGCATTATCCAGGCTGGCCATACCTGTAATGACAATATATTGAAGGTCACCTTGAATTTTACGTGATTGTTCAATCAAGGTAATACCATCCATGTTTGGCATGCAAATATCGACAATAAGAATATCTGGCATTTCTTTTTTAATAATATCCAATGCCCCTGCCCCGGAATCAGCCTGCAATATTTGATAATCCGGATTGATCAACTGCAAGCCTTTTTGTATAAAATGACAAATGGGGATTTCATCATCTACAACCAGAATCTTGATGTTATTTTTTGAATGCACTGTGTTCTTCCTCCAATAATTGAAATTCATAATAGTTTGTAAACATTGCACATATTTGATTATCTTCTGACACTAAAATCAAGCAATAAATATGCCATGAATATATGCCAATTTCATAGGAAATAAGGGGGGTTTTTACGCTGGCGCGTGGGAACGAGAGGTTGCTTTTTGATTGGGTTGTGGGTTAAAAAAATATGAAGGATGCTATTTTGAATTATAGATTGCTATCCCTGCCATTCGCGCAAGGCACATCAAAATATTTAGTACGCTCATTGTTCAATGCCTCAGCAAAAAATGTATGCAATTAATTTATTGTGCCCCCAATAAAGCAGCAACCTCTTGAACAATATCATGAATCAATTCATTTTGTCTATTGTCAGAAAATTCATTCAATGGGATACATTTTGGAGGATACATTTGAATATCCTTGAGCCATTCAAGTTGTTGCCAGATGCAATTATCTAAAAGAATCGGAATGATCGGTGTTCCTTTTGAATATTTGTGAAGCATAGCTGGAATCTCGTAATCTCGTACATAGTTTGATTGTAAAAAATCTTGCGAAATCAGACATATGATCAAATTGGCTTTTTCAATTTCTGCATGGATTTTTACATCCCATTCAGTGCCTGGCTTAATCTCCTTGTCATACCAGTAGTGAATATTTTTGTGCTTTAATACTTCCAAAGAGGGAATTATCTTTTTCAACCAATTTTTGTCTTCATGGCAGTATGAAATAAATATATTTTTCTTGACATATAAGTCGCTATATTGTTCGGTTGGCTGAAAACCTTTTTGATCTTTCATGCTTCCAAATAATGCCCCGGCTGTTATTATTGAAGTTATTGCGGCACAAAAACGTATCGGTTTGCTGGCTCTTGAATGTTCTAACATTCGGATGCTGTAGAAAAATAGTTGTTGACGATAGCGTTTTTTTACTTTTTGCTCAAAGCGTGATGGCTGATCTGTGGGACTTTGTTTGTAGCGGCCATATGCCTGTTTTCGAATAATCAAAATGATATTGATCATTTGATTGATTCTGTTCATTGTGGATGGATCCAGTTGAACTTGTGTATTTTTTAAGCATTCCAGATTCTCACCTTCGGAATTAATGGACTCTTCAATAGTAATTAAAAAATCAATCAACTGTTTTTCTTGATTTTTATAAAGATTGATTAACAGGTGATTGGCAATAATATGCTTTTTTATCTCCATTTCAAGGGCAACCATATCGCATGCCAGAGGATAGCCCATATCCAAAGCTGATAGATCAAACAGGACCGGTGCTGTTTTTTGATATTTTGTAAATATCAAAATATTGTCAAGATTGATATTGCCATGGGCTAGAGAAAGACAATCTTCTGTCATTGGCCCAATGTAATCTGTATTTTGTAAAATTTCAGCAGGATTCAGATAGTTTTTTAGATTCAATTGCACATAATCTTTTTTCAGATGTGTATTGGTTGACTGGTTGCTATTTTCTTTGGCACAAATGGCTTGAATTTCAGAAAGACTATCCAAAAAATAGGACAGACAGGATTCAAACCTGACATTTTTCAGGCGATAATGCTTCCCCACTGCAATTCCTGAAGCATTGAAATTATCTCGCCACATGGATGCTTTGTTCACATAGGAAACCCTGCACAAGGAGACTGCGTCACCCATTTGAACTTCAATACCAAAAAGCAGGGTATATTGCATTCTGTTTTTGAAATCAGGGATGATATCAAGCAGTTTCAGTATACATTTTTTCTTGGACGTCAAGTTTGACATATCATTCCATTTTATGCAGGTTACAGGATCTTGCGTTTCAACAAATGGGGGCTCCAGGTATGTAATTTCCAATGAAACTGGTATCATTTTTTCAATATATGCAGGGACTCCGGCCTGCTCTTTTATGTTTGTATTCAGGCTGTACAACTTTTCAAAAACATCGAAAATGGATTGAAATAATGTTCTGAGATCTTTGTATCCCGGCGCTTTCTGTAATATGTCTCCCAGAGGTATGTAATCAAATGTATCGGCACAACTACTCAAGGCGCCGGTGTATTCGCCTTTTAAAACAAAGGCTTTTCGGAGGGGATAAAGGAACTCTTTTGATAAATTGGAAAGTATGCGGTCAACATTTTTCTTTTCATTTTGAATTTTTTCTATTGAACTATATTGCATCATATCATGCAAGTTTTCCATATCGTTTTTGAGATGAAGTGATAAAAAATGCTTGTTTTGACTGATAGCTTCTTTTTGAACAATTTTTTTGTAATGGGGTTCATCATATAAACATTGCGAAAAAGGTTTAAACAATTGATCTGAAGGTGTTGAAACAATATTGACAGGATTGACCTCAATTTCGGGCAGGTAATGAATGGACCATTCTCTCTCATCAATCATGGGATCAGGAAAAAAAGTATCAATTTTTGAAAGTGCAGGATGTTCCAAAAAATAGAAAATTGTAATACTTGTAAACTTCTCTTTGTTGTCGTGAATCTGAGCTAACACATCCTTATAACGTTTCATCTGACCAAGAGATAGATATATTTGATCATTGATCTTACTGGAGAGTATAATTTTCTTTGGGTTTAAATTGCGTTGAAAATCATTTAAACCAATGGATTGATAATTGATCCACTCTTCCAGGATATAAAAGATAGTGGGTTCATGAATAAAGTATATATGGTACTTTTTTGTGTCTGATGGATTGTTTATTTGTGCCAGATACTGCTTCATGCCCGACTCCTGTGGTTTTCAATTAGAATTTCTTTAAAGTCATGTTCTTGCTGCCATTTATGAAGAATTCTGTTTTTGCATGGTATGTCATCCAGGTATTCCTCTTGAATGAATAATTTCAGGCCATCGGATATAGGCGGAACAAACTGGCTCATAATGATAATCAAATCCAGGTATTTATAATCATCTGGATTTTCTTTGATTGTTTTTAACAGTTTGAATGAATTGGGGAGTTTTATCGTTTGCAGTATTTCTTTAATCGAATCTTTTGTTTCAAATAACATATCATGAATATTTTTTTCATCCAGAGGTGTCCATGCAAGATCAAGAATGATGATATTGGGATGGGTTTTATGCATCAAGGCTTCGATCGTCTTCACAGATAGCACCTGTCTTTGTTGCGCATCCCAGGCAAATCGGCGATACCTGATATTTAAATCATTAATAATCATGCGCATTCTGAAACGATCCGGGCGAGAATCTTCAATGATCAGAACTTCTTTATCTTTTTCGACTTTGTCAATGGTGTCAAGGGATTGGGTATAATCGCAAAGATTATTATCTGGTTTAAGGGGGGTCCCCTCATAGTCGCTGTGATCCTCTTCTGATCGTTGCCATCGAAAACAAGTTTCGTATTCTTTTATATCTTTTTCAATGTCTTTTGTTTCATTGTCTTTTCCAAAAGGCAAGGTGATAATAAAAGATGTTTGATCGCCTTTTGTTTCTACTTTCATGTGACCTCTTTCAAGCACCTGATCATTTTTTTTGGATTCGATGCGTGAAAAGTAATGCGCTGCATGGATCAATGCATAACCAGAGCCAATACCGGGTTTGCTGGTAAAACATTTATCTCGAATGTTATTCTCAAGCGTCTCGTTGCTGAGTTGAAGTTTTCCCTCTTTTGCCAGAGCAAAAATTTCTGTATTATAAAATTTTACTCTTTCTTCGGTCATTGGGATTCCGGTATTTGATAGGGTAATAGTTGTATTTAGATCGGATTGATGACAAGAAATGTTGATTTGTGCTTTTTTATTGTTTTTGAAAGCAGAATACAAATCCATGGCTTCAACCGCATTTGTCAGTAGATTGATCATAATGGCCCGAAAGTAAGGCCGAACACCTAATACTGAAATATCATCACCCTCAAATTGAAACAAAATAAACTTATCCCATTGAAATTCTTCATTAAATTCTTTGTTGTAAATATCGGACAAAGTGACGATATATCTGCCATGATAAAAATCTTCATTGGTAAAATGGTCAAACAAATCATTGATATTCATGATAAAATTTTGTTCGATATATTGCTGAAATTCATCTTTAAACTCTTTCCATTGAAAGCTGCCAATCGTGTTGATAGACTGTTGTGTTTGAACAGCTTTGGTTCTTGGATCATAGAGTTCCATTGAAAACTGATCGGACCATAAACCAATTGAATTATCAATCATATCAATTAAATCATGTGCTTCCTGGTAACGCATTGGCACTCTTCTTTTGAGGCGGTAGCAAATATTTCGTGTGGGGATATTGTAGCATTTTTCAAATGTATGTACAGATTGATAGATGGGTGTTTTTTTCTCATTTATTTTTTTTTCGGATTTCCTTTTGCTTTCTAATTGCTTTAATTCTAAGGCATTTTCAAGGCGTTTTAACAAGTCATCTATGGCATTTTCTCCTTTTTCGATATAATCATAGATGTCAGTAAAAATTTTTCTAAAATTATCAATAGACCCTTTACCTGTAAAGATAATCGGTTTTGTATTAATTTTCTTTTCTTTGATATGGTTCACAATGCGAATGCCACCTTCAGGTTCTTTTGGAAAATCCATATCAATAATGGCAACAGCATATTGACCGGTACTTAACGCATTAATAGCATTATCTATTTCTTGGAATGTGTCTACTTTATAACCTTCATCATAGAGGTAATCTGAGTAGTCATCTAAGATATCCTTGTTATCATCTACAAATAGTACTTTAAATGATTTATTCATTTCTTACTCCTTATACAAAGGTAACAGCACAATAAAGCAGGTACCTGAATTAGCATTATTTCTAAGAGAAATTTTACCACCATGTGCTTCAATAATTTTTCTTATGATAGACAAGCCAAGACCTGAGCCTTGTTTATCACTCGAAAAAAAAGGTTCGAAAATGTCATCTTTGATATTTTCCAAAACGCCATTTCCACTATCTTTATAAAATATTTGTATCATTGGATCTTCTACTTTGGTGTGAATTACCACTGGAAATGCGCCATATTTTTTTGTGTTTGCTAATAGTTCTTCAAAAATCCATTTAAAATCAGCTTTTGAAGCCCTAACTATTGAATTGTAAGAAGATAATTTTAGATGAATATCTTCTTCAATATGCAATTGATTGACGATGTCGTTTAACAGTCTATTGATATGACATTTTTCTAGTCTTGTTTCAATGGGCCTTGTAAACCGAAGAAAATCCTGTAAAAGTTCAAAAATTCTTGAATTTTGTCGTTGAATAGCTTGAAATTTTTTTGCTACTTTAGAATCCAATTGACATTTCCTTTGGATATATTTTAGGTTTACATCTATTGCAGATGCAGGGCTACGAATATTATGTATTACTTGTAGCGCCATATCGTCCATTGCTGATTTTTTATCTTCTTTTGCTATTAGATGATATTGAATATGAATACCAATTTGATGCGCAATACCTGCCAATAAATTTATATCACTTTGAATCAATTCTCGTTGTTTTTTATAATTATCTACACCCAATACACCCAAAGGCTGCCCATCATAATATATGGGACAACTAATCAAAGATTTGACTTGCATTTTTTTTACAAATTCAATACTTCTCAATGAAAAATCATCAATAACATCCTCAATGTAGTTTATTAAAAAAGATCTATTTTCACGAAATGATCGAATAAACGTCCCCTGAGACTCTTCAAGTACATGAAACCACCCTGTTTTTTCCCATAATTGCAGTTGTGCTTCAGTATATCCAAAGCCAACCTCGTAGATTAGCTTTGTTTTATTTTCATTGGCCAGCAGAATTGCACAACGATCATACCTATCCTGTAAAACATTGATGACAGTTTGTAAGGAGTTTTTTAATTGATGGGGCTTACTCAGGCCCATTGAAATTTTTCTAAACATGTCAAATGATTGATAGGTTTTTTGTATTTGTTCTGAAAGCTCTGTGTACGCTGTGCTTTGAATATCAGCCTGATTTTCAATAATTGAACGTAACTCTTTATTTCCAAGGTAACTGATATGCAATCGAATGCCAATGTGGATAAACAGAAATACAAAGAAGCAATGAAATAGGGTTGAAGTGAATAAGATTGATGGCATGATAATCATGATTACAACTGAGATCAAAAATAACATATTGTGAATTTTTTTGTATTTTTCGGACTTCGTCAGTTCCCATGACACAAAATATCGGCATTTATCATGTTTGTCAAATAAACACTGATCATGGTCTATTTTAGGCAGGGGCAAATGAAACAATTGAAAAACACCTTCAAAATAGCCTTTTCGATTATCACACTGAAACTTTTCTTCTTTAACACCTGGATAGGGCGTTACAATGACTTCAATCTTATTGCGCGCATGAACAATGGATTGATAATTAGCAGAAAGCGAAATATCTTCAGCCAGTTGGGTTAGTTTTTGAAAAGCGGCCAATGGGGACCCAAAAGCACGATAATATGAACGAAGCATTCCCAGTGATTCAGGGGCACACACAAATCGACCAGCTTCTCGGCCAATTTCCGGATTGCCTGTTTGACGAATCAAAGAATCCATAAATGCATTGATTTGATTTTGATTGAACCAATGGCCAGGGTCCTTAATCTCCTCCATTTTCATATTGCCGTGGGATAAGAGTTCTTGAATATCAACAGATGTATGATTCAATTTGATAAGCTCAATGTAAATACTCAATCCCTTTGCGCTGTATAAAGGGGCTTCATTCATATCTGGATACTGGTCAATTATTTTTTGAATTTTTTCTGGTATGTCAATGTCCATTACTTTCTCCCATATACAGTGAATAAATTAGAAAAAGTTAAAGTATCCTCACGTTGTAGATAGGCTAGAAAGGTATCATTGATGGTCTGGATTTCGTCTAATTTCATGCTAGAATGCTTGATTAATTGAGGCAACACAGTTGATAATTTTTTTTTCCAGTACTGATACTCTTTGGAATTAATTTTTCCAGCAATCAAATGATATGGATCGATATACACTTGAATGTCATGAAAAACAGTATCATAAAACATATAATATAGTTTTCTACCGACAAAAGGGTCAAAACCTGTATATTTCTTTAAATCGTGAAAAATAGCGATTATCTGTGCATTCAATTGGTTATTTTCAGGATAATGCCAAAAAAATTGTCCATCAAGGTCCTGGATCATAACAGTGCCATCTGGTTTACAAATACGTTTCATTTCTTTTAGTGCTGCCAATGGGTCTTTTAAATATTCAAAAAATAAACGAGAATAAACCAGATCACAGGTATTTCCACAGACAGGAATATTGTAAACATCACCAGAAATAAGGTTTAAATTGATTTGTGAATGACACAATAGTTTTGCCTCTAATATTCTCTTGACACTGATATCCAAGCCAAAAACACTTGTATCAGGAAATGATTGCGCCAGTTCCATGGCAATGCTTGCAGGGCCACATCCAACATCCAGAATTGTTGAAAATGATCTAAATTTATTGGTTAAATACTGTTGAACAAATTTTTTGGAATTTACCTTTCCATTTAGTCGATGGTTTTCATCGGTTGATTCCATTAAATAACTTGACTGAGAATTCATTTTTTTTATTTTCTTGGCTTACGTTTTGTTAAAAATTTATCATATGTTTTTTGAATGTGAGTATACCATTTTTCAAATGCTTGTTTCACCCAGATACTTTTGTAGTAGCATCTTATAAATGTTGCACCAGTTTTAATGAGCAAATTTCCACAAAGCGAATCTGTCAGCACCGGCACAAATGAAATGGGAAAAAGCATGTCTGTTGGTTGATCAAAATATGCGTTCATGACTTCAGATAACAATTGATGACAGACCATTTCTCGTGTTTCTTGAGGGATGTCAGGATCAACCAAAAGATCACATCTATTTTCCAACAAACTGAAATTCAAACCAAAAGGCGCCCGATTAACTACAACCGCGCCCACAGGCCGGGTTTTATTTTTTGTCATCGCCAACCAGACATAACGTTTTCTGCGCAACCCCACTTTTTGATAAAGTTGATCCAGTTGATCCAGTTCAATATCCTGATGATCCATTTCTTCAGCATCCGCATCAATACGCCCTCTGATTTTTGTGTAGAAATGATATAATTCTTCATTCATATCTGATTGATAGGGAATGATTTGGATAGTTGAAGCCTTCTTTTGTAATGATTGTTTTACCCCAACATAAGTATAAAGTTTGATATCTGAATGCTTCTTGCCAATTGTTTTCACCAGGGTGCCAAACACCATATTGGCATATTGATTGCTTTCACTGAACCAGTTTTGAAAGGATTTATATCGGTGCCGCTCAATATTAACCTCAGCCTGGGCACGAAGCATCATGGCGCAGACACCTGCAGGAAAACCGGTTGAAACGAGATGTTGGGCAACCCAACTGTTGTAGGTGGTTCGCCATAAAGTGATTGATGTTAATTGTTCCTTTATTGTGCTATTTCCTCTAAATCTGACAATGTTCAATAACTGGTCGTCCATTTTCAAGGCTGCTTCCCAGTTATCAAGAATTAAGTCCATATATGGCGAAATCCGCTTCTTTTTTTCTGGATACAAAAAACCGGTTCTTTCATACAAAGCAATCAGACTTTTCAAAGCGTCTCGGATAGTTATCAATTGTGTGCCTGAAGACCGCAAGTCAGTTGCGAAATTACTGTCATAAAGACCGATATCGACAGTAGAAAGTTGATCCATTTTTTGTTCTAATAAATTCATAATCACAGTTGATGTTATAGTTTCCAAAACCCAAAATTCAAATATCCCAAGAATGCAGGATAAAAACTACATGAGTTTTTTTTACAACGATTTTATGATTTTTGTTGATAATCCTCTACTTTAATCACCCAGTTTTTTCAATAAATCAATAATTTTATGTTTAAACATGCTAGGCCTAAAACATTTGATTTCATAATCAATGATATATTGTTTGAGATCATCACGAATTTTCTGATCCCCACGATTTGAGAGAACCATCATTTTTATGCCAGGAAATTTTTTATATACCTGTTTAATAAAAATGATACCCGGGATGGCATCATCATCATCAATTAACATCAAGTCAACGATCAATAAATCAGGGATGTTTTGATCCAAGATATCAAAAGCCTCTTGTTCAGTTGAAACATGTTCATACAAAACATCATTTTCGTTTTCAAAAAGAATAGCCATTCTTTCGGTAACATCAGGGGTGTCATCTAAATGAATAATGTGGTATTTTTGTGTCATTGTTTTTCTCCTGATAGTTTAAAGCTATTATAATTATAAATTGTGTATATTTAATAATTTTTGTAAAATAAACAGGCAATACACTCCAAGTATTAATGATTTAAACGTTGAGATTTATTTAATTGACCCTGTATCATAATTTTTCATATTAGGCTTCTAATAATTCAAGTATTCTTTTCTTATAAACAGAGGGCCTGAAAATTTTGGCTTGATAATCAATGATATATGGTTTGAGATCATCACGAAATTTCTGATCCCCACGATTGGAAAGAACCATCATTTTTATGCCAGGAAATTTTTTATATACCTGTTTAATAAAAATGATACCCGGGCTGGCATCATCATCATCAATTAACATCAAGTCAACGATCAATAAATCAGGGATGGTTTGATTCAGTATTTCAAATGCTTCTTGTGGGGTAGCAACATGTTCATACAAAACATCATCTTCATTTTCAAAAAGAATTGCTATCCTCTGGGCGACATCAATACTGTCTTCTAAGTGAATGATATGGTATTTTTTAGTCATTTTTTATCTCATTAAAGGTAAGCTTAATATATAAGTCGTTCCTTCCCCTAATTCAGGGGGATTTATGATCGCTAGTTTTCCGCCTAACATTTCAGCAATTTCTTTACTAAAGCCGATTCCCAATCTACCAGAAGGAACCATGCCTTTTGTAATAAATATTGTCTCTTCAAAGTAAGCCTTCACCTGTTTGGGAAGCCCACTGCCATTATCGGAAATTTCAAATGTCAGGTGACTATCAGAATAATTCAATTTGATTTGAATTTTAGGACATGGCTGAACAGATTTTTTGATTTTTTTCAATTGTCGAATGCTATTGCCAACCAGGTTGTTGAGAATTTGATTCAACATTATGGGATCTGTATAGCACATGATGGGTTCACTTGGGAGAGAAATCTCAAAATCAATACTGACACGACCAGTTGCATATGCTTGAAAAAATTTCAATTTATCTGAAACAAAGTCATTTAAACAAATTTTTTCTTTTTGAACTCTTGTTTTCCCAACATAAATAGACAAGATACTCTGCAAAGTAGAGTGAACGATTTCAATGTGGGCATCGACAATATCAATTTCTTTTTTTCTTTTTTCTTTGTCTGTCATCTCAATAACTGGTTCCAAATAAAACCGCATTAATTGGAGGGGTTCAATAATGCCGTGTGTAATCATACTCTGGAATTTGTTTTGATAGACTTTTTCTGAAATGTTTTCCCACATTAGTCCAACAGTTCTTGCAAAGGATTCAATCTGCCTAAGCTTAGCAATATTTACTGCTTCTGAATCCCATCGTTTGTCATTGTGCCAGCCCATACAAAAAAGCTTGATTATTTCTTTATCATACAAGATTGGAACTGTTATCCAAAAATTATCCTGATTTGGTTTGTTCGTTGAATATTCAGGCCAGCTTTGATCTTCTTTTAATTGATATGAGGTTTTTTCCAATCTTGTTTTCCATTTGTTTAAAATCAGTTGATCGGAAAACCTTTTTCGATGCCATATTGATACCTTACCAAGATGTGTATCTTTATCAAATTTAATACATGTCAACGAACCATTCTCTTCATTGATATAATTATCTGATGTTTTCTCGATTCGTTTGTATTGTGTCAAATATTCATAGCCCAACATATTCAGGTATTTGGTTAATTCTGTTTCAAACTCATGGATTTCTTGGATTTTTATCAGGTTTCGCTGGGCTTCATGCAAAACATGATGATAATTCATTTCTTGCATAATCACTGCAACAGCAAAAACATTTTTTTCATGTATCAATGGGCGAATGACTGTCAAGGTTTTGATCTCTTTGCCACTTTTGTTAAATGAAACCTCTTTATATAACAATTCTAGTTCATTAAAAGCAAAATTAATGAATTCTTCAAAGTAGACTTCCTGGTTTCCTTTGAGTTTATTGAACTCACCTTCCTCTATTTGCAGGGCATTTAATAATCTTTTGTTGATATATATGACATCTCGGGTATGCGAAACAATATAGATATAATCCTGGCTTCCCTCAAGAATTTCTTTTATGGCATTCAGCTGTCGAAAGGTCTGATATAAATCAATATTCTGTTCAAGTACCTGATAAATCAACGTAAAATATTTATTAAATGGTTGTTGAAGTTTATTAAATTTCTCCTGGCTATAGTTTGTTTCAATAATCATCATGTTTCCAGGAATTTGCATTGTACATCCAGTTAACTGTTTTTGCTGTTTTGTCAGTGTTTGTATTTTTCCCTTTGAGAAACCTATAAACTTATCTCTGAATTCTTTGATATCAGGTTTTTTATCGATTCTTATTAGATCTTGATGAGAAGTTAATTTGACTTGACTGGAATGGGAAGATCGGATCAAATTGTAATCCAGAATTTCATGAAGGGTAAAATCTTTAATATCAATATAACTCAGAAAATATTTACTGGCTTCCCAGTATTCCTGCTCCCCTTTTCGATAAACTGCTTTTGACTGAATGGGACCGGTTATTGATTCTTTAAAATACTGAATTTGATCACTCATTTTCTCCTGTTCTAAATGATTATAGTAAAGCATCATAGCATCTTTTATGAATGTTGGAATAACGCGACCCCATCCCAGTTCCTCAGCAATAATTTTATAGATGAACAATACTTTGAAGTCTCTACCAATCATTACAGGAACTCCCTGCCATGAACCAGTCCAGTCGATCATTTGTCTTTTTTCTTTAATGACCTGTTTAATAAAGTTTTGCACAGTGTCAGTTTCTTGAACACGTTCACCATGATTTGTAAAAACAGGAATCAGATTCAATTTTATTTCTTCATTTTCAGATTGATAAAATCTATAAATTGACCACTTTGAGATATTGTACATCAATGTCAATATTTCAGCAATTTCATTTGCCAGGTCTTGGGCCGTCGTATTTTGTTTGAGTTTTTGAATAATTTGATGAGCAATATGCGATGAAGCAGGCCTCTTGGTGGTCAACATTCGTGTGAATTTTCTATTTTCCAGTCGATCTTGTAATCTTTGATAAATCTTTTTGGCTCGTAACCATAAATCCTGGTTTTCAGCATGATATAAACAGTAATCTCCTGCGCGATACCCTTCTAATAATTTGGCAATGAATTTTTTATAAATGTCATTTGAAAAATGGTATTGTTTGTTGTCATCAATATCCACCAGACCTGTTATGTAAACCTGATCCTGATATGATGGATACTCTGAAAAAACCGATTTTTCATGATACAAATCAAGAATAACCATCATGATATTCACATTGGTTTCCAGGTATTCAATAATATTGAAAAAATGAAATCGTAATTTTTGATTGGCTTCATCCAGGAATTCTAATTCTGAATTAAGTACTTTCCATAAATGGTCAATGTATTTATCCAGTATTTCATCTTTTGATTTGTTAAGGAGATCATAAGCTATAATCACCTGAATCAATGTTTTTGCCAGATATTTATGACCCTTTGTCAATTGAAATATATGTTCTAAAAGATTTTCACCCGGTGGCTTTCCAACTATTTTGTGGAGTCGTGCATAATTATTAAAATTAGCTTCTAATCTCTTGTGTGGTTTGACATACAGTTTTTCAGTGATTCCCCATAATGGTGATGTTGCTATATCAGCAACATCATTCAAAATCAGTGTACCAGAGAAAACCATCACAATGTTATGACACCCTTTACCTGGTTGTTTTATCCCTGTAAGATTAATCTTGCGACATATATTTGAAAAATGATGATAAAACTCCATGTTTGTTGCTTGAAAATGGTCAAAAAACAATACCTTTGGTGATGATATTTCTTGGTTTAAATCATCAATCAATTGGTGATTGACATAGTTTTCAAGTTTTTCAAATGATATAGTACTACCGGTTAATTCTTTAATAATTGTTTGATATACATTCAACCCGCCTGATTTTTCGAATAACTTCCGCATATCGAATTGATAACACTTACGATCAGTTATTAATTTTTTCGCCTCTCTGACTAAAAATGATTTACCAGTGCCATTGGCACCAATGATGAAAACATTTTTATTTTGTTTAATAAATGAATTTAGTTGTGTTAAATATTCTTGTTCTGTTTTACTGGGCGGTGTTGGTTCTAATCTTTTAAGTTCTCTTAACATTTTATTCGATCTTCCTTATTTTTTTATTGCTGATTTGCAAGTGTTTTAAGCAATCTGGGTGAAGTATTCATCAAGTGTTTTTTTATTATTACAGGAATTAAAGGGTATAAAAAGGTATATGAATTTCCATAATCATAAATAATACAGTTGTTTACAAGGTTTTTTAAAGCAAATAAAACTTCTTTATCAGGATCATTCATTTTGACACCTTTTCCTAATAATGCATTGATAACTGTTTCATTGGTTATTGTAGACAAATTCACTGCTAAAATACAAATCAACCGCTCAAATGTATTGGTATTCATCATAAGTGTTTCTAAAACAAAGGATTTGGTTTTGTCAGAGTTCATAATCTGTTCAATGGTATTTGGAGAAACCATTCCTTCCCGATCTGTTCTAATTAATTGATCAGCAATAAATTGAACGACACTTGGATATCCACCAGAAACATCATATATTTTATCTACGACCTTTTCCTTAGCTTTTTTTTGTATTTCAAATACTTGTTTTAGTTCAGACATGATCAGCAGCTTTCTAATGTCTTTCTTTTTCAGCGTGTTCATATACATCCCTTTACAAAGATTGAAAAAAGGATGTTTGGAATCACGAATCACCTGGGAAACGTTTCTAAAACCACAAATAACAAATTTGAGCATATTGTTATTCGCTGCTTTTTGAAGATTATTCTGAAACTCCCGAGCATCTTTGTCATGTACAGAGGCCATTTCCATCAAATCATCCATTTCATCTAACAAAAGCAGTAACTTTTTATTTTGTAAAGCACTCGTTCGACCGACAAGTTCTGTTAAATCATTCGTTTGCTTTTTGTTATATAATCTGGGCTGCATTTTTCGAGATATTTCATTGTGAACATCCTGAAAAGAATATAAATTAATACAATCCACATAACAGCAATCGTAGGCTTGTTTTATATAAATGTTATCTTGATTATCATACCTTCTCCCTTTCCTGCCTTGAGCTATTTCATTCTGAATTTTTAATAGTAATGATGTCTTACCCACTCTTCGTCCCCCAGTAATGGCATATCCTGCCTGATCACTGTCAATTATTTCTGCTATCATATCTTCTCGCCCCACAAAAAGATCAGGAGCACAAGGGCCTAAATATTTAAATGGCGATTCCACAAGGGTCGGACGATTTTTTTGAATCAAGTCATTTATTTTTGAATTACCATGACTTAAAATATCTTTGAATGTATTTGAATCAATCACCATAAAATTAAACAGACATGATTGATAATCATCTTGAATTTTTTCTGGTGTGCTGATAAACAATAAAAGATGGGTTTCCATTGAAAGGGATTCCTGGATCACCAGAGTTTGAATGGCATTTAAGTAATCATATTGGGTTGATTTTTCTGAATCAGGTAAATGGCCTATAATAAATATGAGCAATTCCCTGTTATCAATGTTTTTATATCTGCTTAAAGCGATGTGATATGCCAACATAAAAGGGCGATTGTCAATCAGTCTCACTGATGCCAGCTTTGCCTTTAACAAGTCCTGAACCATATCCTTTATATTTTCATTCAACCAATTCATATTCAAAGATAATTTTTCCAGGCATTTATCTATTTTGCTCAAGGTTCATTCTCCTTTTGGTACTGACGAACTTTTTGTTCAGTATGCTAAAAAAATTAGCAATATGATGACACCAGGGCTCAAAGCCCTTATTGACCCAAGAACTTTTATTATACATGCGAATAAACTCAATGTCCAATTGTTTTAACATGCCAGGTGATTTTTTTCTAAGCAGCACTGGAATACTTTCCAGTTCATAATCATTTAAATATGCATGGATCGCCTTACGTATCAGTTTTGCAGAAACAGCACTACAAGATTTAACTTTTAGAGCGGGATTGAGTATCAGATCCATTCGATTCTCCATCAGGCTGAAATTTAACCCCAATGGGCCTCGATATGCAATAATCGCGCCAGCAGGGTAATCACCACAGTCCTTGCTGAATGCCATCCAGACACGACGATATCGAAACAAACCATAATTTTGATACAACTCATTGAGTTGAGAAAGCTCAATATCCTCCTGGTCCCATTCTTCAGTTACTATATAAACAGATCCCATAGTATCCAATAAAAAATCAACTAAAGTTTGATTATATTTTTTGCAGCGAACGATAGAAATATTTGGATTATCAGGCAACCATTTATTTCTTGGCAGGAAAAAATACCCATAATTGTCCACGTGGGCATATTTTTTGCCAATAGATTGTTCGATACTGCCAAAAATTCGACTGGCATACTTGTTCGTGGGTTGAAACCAGTTCTGTCCAGAACGATATTGATTTTCAATTGCATGCAGCTGCGTACCCATCAAAATATTACGAACATATTCAGGCCCTGCGCTTGAGGTCAAATGCTGGGCAACCCAACCATTGGATGTTGATCGCCACAGGGATATGGTCGCCATTTTTTTTAAGCCATCTCGATGGCTTGAGGCAATCCACAAAAGCTGATCCCCTGCCTGTAAAGCTTTTTGCCAGTTCTGGGCAACCAAAGACATAACAGGCTTGATCCGATTTTTTTTTGCAGGGTACAAAAATTGTACCTGCTCATAATGCTGCCATAAGGAAATAAAGGGAACCTGATTAATTTTATAATCGTAACAATTATTAATCATTTGAATACAAGACATTATCCATTTTCCTTATACATGATACAAATTTCATAACAGTTTTGTGAAATATAATTGGCCCTAAGCTCGCATGGCCTGCCCATGCAAACCTTTTAAAGCAGTCAGACTTGAAATTTGTTTAATTTTCTTTTCAATAAATTCAGGAACAATTTCAATGATAAAGATTCCTGGATTTTACAAGCTAAAATCAAACCAGCCAACTTGTCTGTTTGATTAATTATCTCATTTTCAATTTTTATGTATGGTCTCTATAATATAATATATAGACACGAAAAAATAGATTTTCTTACACTTTTTTTTCAATTTTTTTTAAAAAATTGAAAAAATTAACAAAATAAAATAGTAGAGTCCGACTTTTTGGGAATGCGCCCCAGCCATTACAACATCAATACTGGCTGATCTTGCAGTGACAGAAGATAACATTGCCGATGGCGTCCCCATTCTCTTTTTTTGAATATTTTTTGGAATGCGCCCAATTTCCCCTTGATTTATTACCCTACTTATTATAATAGCTATGGATACGTTACAAACGATTATCAATCAACTTCGCATCATTATAAATGCAAAACATTTAGGGCGGGCGTATCCATCGGATGGGGGAAGCAAAGTTCATTTTCATTGTCTGAACCTGGATTACACTGA